>Ga0123352_10002847_pt1 | contig 24600 bp, 11 predicted proteins | sample TergutLab28metaG_FD_89700 | JGI IMG/M metagenome (GOLD analysis project Ga0123352, IMG submission 89700) | Labiotermes labralis P1 segment gut microbial communities from Petit-Saut dam, French Guiana - Lab288 P1 | ecosystem: Host-associated > Arthropoda: Insects > Digestive system > Gut ...
ATGAAACAAACTGCATTTTGAAGAGAAAAAAACGGAGAGTATATTCCATGTTTAAAATATTCAGTACCTATATTTGTTGAATAAATATATAAAATGCAACTTTAGAGGTTAGCGGTGCGGTACAACCACTATAGTTGACATTAGGCGTCTAAAGGTTAAATTTTATCATCCTAAATTATGTATGCAAATATAGTACACATTGGCATGAAACAGCCAAATGGGCTCAAACCTGAAAACTGATGACAATGAGATTCAGCACACTCATTATGCATCACTTAAAGGACAAACAATGTGTTATAGCTATCAAATACTTTTATGAATGGGTAACACATACCCAGTCCTTAATACCTCTCTAATAAAAACATAAGTGTAACTTATTCTAGGCAATGTTTAAATCTGGCAGAACACAATAATATCTGGTCAAGCCTTTTCAGGATTATGGCAGCCATGCCATGGCTCAGGCAATCAATGCCACCTCAATGTGGAGGCTCAGATCAATCCCAGGAGAGTGTCAGTGGGATCTGCAGTGGACAAAGTGGCACTGGGACATAGTGTTCAAAATACCCAGGTTTTCTCATCAGAATCATCCCACCAATGCTCCAGACTAATTCATTCTTCTACCACCAATGCTGCACACCGTTAAGCAACTGACAGCTTCATTAAAGAATGCACTTCAAAATAATTATGGTCTTCAGTTATCTTTAACTGCCCATTTGCAAACAGGTTTAAATGCTGTTTCAAAGCAAATACCGATATTACATGTAAAAACTGTATTATAATCCGATCTGTTTCACATATGTATGTACAACTTACAAGCTTTGTAAAGTGTTAACCTTTCCATTCCTTCTGTCCCCCCCCCTCAAAAGAGATTAGCCGATGTATTGCTTGCCACATAAGGCAATTCCAATAGGGAATGTGAAATATGGCACACAAAAAACCTAAGAAGAATAAAAGTACAAATAAAAATATAAGAGAAGTACAAACTGAATTTTCGTTGTTACACCGTGCATGTTGTCGAGTTACTCAATTATTATACCAAATACTGCACATATATAAAATTTACACATTAAAACATTAAAACGGTCCGACATGTTTCAGTCCTAGGACCATCATCAGGGAGCCATATCGTCCTTGCTAAAGTCACACTATAAAAAGTCACATTAATTTCGCTGTGCACTCTTCGCAATATAACATTACACAACACGGCATGCTGCCACAATACCCAACTGATACAGCTAAATTAATGTGACTTTAGCAAGGACGATATGGCTCCCTGATGATGGTCCTAGGACCAAAACATGTCGGAGCTTTTTAATGTTTTAATGTGTAAATTTTATAAAATTTTATATATGTGCAGTAGTTGGTATAATAATTGAGTAGCATAACTGAACTTAAGAAGTGTTATAAAGTTAGTAGTTAGCAAGGCCTTATCTCCTTACTTTAACTTTTATGGGAATAACTACTACATCAGTGAAATCCTTGAACATTCTTGTTCACATTCTATTCATTGCGAGTGTTTAGCTCAACAGATGCCAGAGACTGACATGCAGTTGAAACAGGCAATGAGTACTAGAGTTCTGGGTTGCTGAAAGTGAAAAGCTAACTTCCATTCAGGAACCCTTGCTCAAAGTGTATAGCGAAGCGACTGTGGATGTGAGTACTGTTCAACAGTGGGTAAGAAGGACAAAGATGCTGAAACAGGAGCAGCAGCACTTTATGACAACCTGCAGTCAACGCAAGTGCACTGAAGTGATGCCTCACAATATCTGCCAGGTTGATGAACTGATACACAGCAACTGTCACATAACAAAAAAATTAATTATGCTCTGGCCTATATACTGGTGAAGGCAGTGTCATGACAATAATTGATAAGCTTGGCTATGGCAAGGTCTGTGCTCGTTTGGTGCCACAAATGCTGTCAGGCATAAACGAGAATATAAGGAAAGCAATAAGCACTGATCTTTTGTGACATACAACAATGGAAGATAGGGCTTCCTGTTGCAGATTATTGCTGGTGACAAAACCCAGTTCTACCATTATGAACCTGACTCCTAGTGGCAATTGCTGGAATGACACCATATGACATCCCCAAGGACAAAGAAATTCAACAGTGCTGTTAGCTGGAAAAATAGAAGTTACAGTCTGTTGAGATAACAAAAGGTGTTACTCCTGGCAACTTCTGGCCAAGTGAACAATAGTGAACTCCAACCGCCATGCTGAAACACTAAAAATCTGAATGCTCACCTTCATCGAGCACACACACAAGAAACGAGTCTGAAGTGTCGCTCCTCCATGACAACACTAAGCTGCACACAAGTGGGCATGCCACAAAGGCCATCATCAGAAATTTTGAATGGACAGTGTTGCCACATCCACCCTAGAATCCTGACTTTGCTCATCAGATTACTACCTACGAGTATGTTGTCCTCTGAAAGAAAGCCTGCGAGGACACCATTACACCAAAGATGAGGCACTGCATAATGCCACATGCCAGTGGGTGCAGAGGAGGGAGAGTGACTTCTACCAACCAAGAACATACACTCTTGTTCAAAGGTGGAAAAAGAATGTTGCCAAAGAAGGTGACTATGTTGAAATATAACTATGTCTTCAATAATTTTGTAGCGAAGTTCTGTGAAATTTTCACAATGTCCAACTTGTAAAGGGTGTGAAATAAGAAACAGGAGGCATTACCTTCTACCCCTTGCATATAAAAAAATTTTTGTACAACCCTCTCATGTCACACCTAACTTCCCATAGAAAAGACTATGTATCACCAGTATGGATTTCAATGTAACATATCAACTACTTATTGTATATACTTACAAGATGAACCAATAAATGCACATATATAAATATGTTCAATCACATATTATTATTTTTATCATCATTATTATCATCATTATTCGCCAACATTTTTCAGGTGCTCTTGTGGCCATCATGAGGGTGTCATATAACAGGAATACAATTAATATACAAATAATTATAAAAAATGTATCATAAAACCACTCAACAGTACATTTGATATTCTCAAGCAAAACTTGTATGTTTACATTCTGGTCAAAATGCAGCAAAATTGGGTGTGTTTATGTTGTACAGTGGATGAGTATAGTTGGTTCACGCCCTGTAATGACGAACAGCAGTGCTATAGTTACAATGCTACCCATATAGTATATGTAGAAAATAGAATGTAACAGTATAGTTTTTAAGGTCATAAGTTTCACTGAAGAATCTCAAATGTAATACTGAGTGGTTTTATCACACATTGTTTTACAGTTATCTGTATATTAATTGTATTCTTGTTACATGACACCCTAGTGATGGTCACAAGAGTGACTGAAACATGTTAGTGAATAATAATAATAATAATAATAATAATAATAATAATAATGTGATTGAACACGTGTATAAGTGTGCATTTGTTGGTTAATCATATAATACCCTTTAATGCACAAACATGGAACACATACGCTTCTCACATAATCTGCATATGTTCAACATCTCAGAAAAAAATGGAATACAACAGGGCAGTCCATCAGCCATTTACAGACTTCCAACACAGCCTATGATTTCGTTACGAAGCAGATTTTTTACAATGAACCCTGCATGTAGCAGAACTGTGAGGGACTTTATGAGACCACATCTAGAAACTTCTCAATAATGGAAATATGCATGAAGATCAATAACTCCATAAACATCTGCCAGAATATATAATGACTCTGCATGTAATCTTCAGTTGTCAAGAAAATACCTACAGACAACATAACTTTGTGAGCAATTATAAGGTGACTGCTCATTTTCCTGACAACAAAAATCTCACCCTACATTCAGGCAACTATGGTAATCGCTTTTTGAAGTTCACTAATTTTTCTACAAAATTTAGGCATTTTGAAGGGCTTCTCCAAGTCTGTTTTAAATGAACACAATTTTCAACTGTCCCACAAGGACACCAAATGCTAGCTGAAGTCATGGCCATGGAAAATATATAATAATGTCAAATAATAAAAGGAAAATTCATCTTTAGTAATGCAAATACATGCAGGTTGCTCATTACACACATCTTTATCTCACTATAACCTTTCCACATACAGTATGCATGGCTTTGTTCAAGTAACACAGAACAAAAACTTCCTTCATCCTGTCACTGTTCATTATTGAATACTACACACTGCTCAATAATAAAGACACAATGCCTACACAAAAAATGAGACACTTTAAATGCAGTTGTGTTGCTTTTAACAATTTAAATAAAAAATTAAAATTCCAACTTTGATACCAAGCTGCTTAATCATTCCTCTCAGATGAACTTACAACCTGACACATAATGTGATCAAGTACTTGTAGTGTCTCGAATGGCTGCAATATGACACTAAAGCAGTAACGAAAAAACTCCTCTGGTCGGTGTACACAAAATAGAATCTGCAAAGTCATTTGGCACCCATTGCACAGCTGCAGCTTGCTTGCAAAACTCTGAAGTAACACCTTCAAAAGCCAGATGCCCCTGGTGATTTGCACACATCAGAAAATTCAGGTTTCAAAAAAAAAATTTGTGAATCATGTTTTGCTTCTGATTAAGCACAACTGCTACAGAAACCTACGTGATGTTAGGTCTTGTTAACCAAGCAGAAACAATGAGTAGATAACATATTATCAGTTTTCAAAGTTCAAAATTCGGCTGACTTCACATAATAACATTGTGTATTCAGGACATCCACCTATGAAGAAACTAGAAAAAAAAGTAGCTTAACTGAAGGAAGCTGTTCACAAAAATAGGCACATAACTATCTGTAAATTTTCTAAGGATGAGGCAGCTGCACTTAGATCATATCAAAGTGCTTTAACACAAAATGAACATGACAAATTTGTGTCTTATATGTTGACTGAAAAGCAAAAGCAGTATAGCAGTCTATCTTGGACATCTTCTGGAAAAACATCAAGAAACCCCCTAATTCCTTTCAAAGTCACCACAGATGACAACCCTAAAACAAGTATAACTATCTTCAGTGGAAGAATCCATCATCTCAGCACCCAAAGAAGGCCCAACATGTTTTATCAGGTATAAGGGGTAGTAATGCTAAATCCTATAGCCTCTCCTAACCAACAGTCATCCTCACCTTCTCATGGTATACCCTGTTCCCACATACAAGCAATGATCACTGAGTCACTGGAGAATAACCATTTCATCAGGAATGAAGGAAATGTCATCTCAAACATGCCTTATCCTGCTCTGGGCTCATAATCCATTCAGGGGAAATTCTAACTACTGGTATGTCTCACAAGAAGATGATGGGCAGACTATTCCCAAAAGACAACTCAGAAATGAAAGAGGTACTATAATTTAAATATGCAACCTGGAATGTTTGTGAACTAGGAGAAAAGGAAGAAGAATTTGACAAAACTAAAACAAAATAACATTAAAATCAGTAATTACATGAAGTAAAGAAATTGCAAGGTACTCAAGAAACTGACAATTATACAGTTATTTACAGTGGAGTTAACAGATATACCAGAAGTTAGCTGGGAGTAATGACATGGATCCGTAAATCAGTATCATATAAAATAGAATTATAGAAACAAGACTAAAAATACACAGGGGACATTTAACAATATTAGGAGTACAGATGCCAATAGAAAGGAATTTTATGAAACACTACAGAATTTATTGAATAAAGTGAACAAAATGATTACATAATGTTGACAGGGGACATGAACACCAGAGTAAGAAATAAAAGTCACTAACATAATGGTAGAAATGGAGAAGCTACATTAAATAACAATAAAAGACTGATAGATTTTTGCACATTTAATAGATTAAAAATAATGAACATATTTTTTAAGCATAAAGAAACCTATAAATTTACTTGGGAAGCTAGAAGGTACAAATCAGTGATTATTTTGTAATAAATACGGAAACTTTGACAGTAATACAAGACAATAGGTAGTTTATAGAAGCACTGAATTAGTGACCATTATATATTAAGTGCAGATGTAAATATTTAAGAAAGGTGACAGAAGAGACCCTAAATATTGCAGACAAATTAGTATCCTTAACACGTGCAATAAGATATACCCTAAAATCCTTAACAGAAAACTGCAGAGGTACTCAGAAAAGTTTATGACAGAAACACAAAAGGGATTCTGAAAGGGATGTTCATACAGAGATCCAACATTTTGCTGCAAATTATTAATTGAAAAATGAAGGGAAATAATTTGGAAACACACCTGTTTATAGATTATGAAAAAGCAACTGATTGTACACATAGATAGATTTTGACATGTTAAAATCTAGAAACATTCCACATACATCAATAAAGGCAAAGTGGACATATACACACAAAACAACATTAATAACATTTCACTTCAAACTATCAAAACTGGCAGAAATTAATAAAGGGGTAAGCCAGGTTGCCCTCTCTCACCTACGCTGTTTAATATACACTTTGATGAAATAATAACTAAATGGCAGACAGAAGAAATAAAAGGAATTCCACTTCCAAAAAATCAGCTACTGTTAATGTTATTATTTGCTGATGACCAAGTTATAATATCCAACACAGAATATAACTTGCAGAAAGCTGAGTATAAATTAAATAATAAGAGAATATGGTTTATCTACACAGAAAACAAAACTTATGGTACCGAAAGGACAACAGCCAGTTAGGTGTAAAATTGCAATAGATAACAAAATTATAGAACAAGTTAACTCCTTTAACTTCTTAGGAAATTTGATATCTTATGAAAAAAGAAGTGGATATTGAGAACAAATTGAATAATTATTTGAAAACAACAGGTATTATAAACAACACGATTAAACCACAGGTAACTTTCAAGAAAACAAGAATAAAATTAGACACTCTAATAGCCGTTTCAACTTTGTTAGAGAGTAGTGAAAACTGGACCACTGTAGCACAAGAAGCAATAAGAATAACAGCAGCAGAGATAAAATATATGAGAAAAAACAGCAGGATACACTTGGACAGATTACAAAACAAATACTGAGATTGCAAAGGAATTAAATATAACCCCAGTTCTGGACAAAATGCAGGACTACAGAAAAAACTGGTTGCAACTTATAAACAGAATGCCTCAAAGATTACCAAGGATAACAAACCCTCAGATCAAACAGCAGAAGAAACCAGGGCAGACCATTAAGGAGTCTAGATGTGTCAGACAGGAAAGGGTCAACAGGTGGTCCAGTGCCCTGTTAGCTGGATGATGGTGGTGGTGGTGGTGGTGGTGGTGATGATGATGATGATACATTTTATCCACTGTGAAAGGCATGCTGATTTGTGTTTTTCAACATCCATGGAAGTGTGTAACATGAATTCATCCAACAGGGACAAAGTGTAAATAATACTTCTATTCACATGTTCTGTGGCATCTATTTGAAGATGTACAATGTAAGAATTCTAGAAGTGATAGGAAGATTGGAATTGCCATCATGACAATGCATGACCTATGACACCACGGTCAGACTAGTGAATAGGCTACAGGCTGGATGACTGAAGAGTCAATGGGTCTATTCCCAGTATGGGCAAGAGATTTTTCTCTTCTACACAGTGTCCACATCAGCTCTGGGGTCTCCTGTTTCCCATCCAATGGGTACCAGAAACTCTTTCCTTGAAGATTACGTGGGAGGGGCAAGGAGCTGAACCCTCTCTTCCATCTAGCACCAAGGTTAAATAACAGTGGAGTTATACCCCCCATCTACCATCACAGCATGCTAAGTAACAACTGTACCTTTTATTATGACAGTGCTTGCTCTTAAGAGAAATGTCCAGCTAAACACAACACAATTTTTGTTCCACAACTTCCACGTTCCCCAGACCTAGTGTTGTGTGACTTTTTTCTTTTTATCCCAACACTCAAAATGGTACCAACGAGGATGAGTTTGATAATGATATCAGCACAGTTTGAAAACAACTGCATGCTGCACTTGCTGTCTTCAAAACAAGTGGTTTCTACAAACACTTTTGGATTGGCATTCACTGCTGGTCTCACAGCATCCAGTTGCAGCAGAACAGAGAGTAAATGCAGTTATCAAACATCAACACAGTGTGACGAAATAATCTGACCACACCATGTATTGGGCTCAAATTCATTCACTTCTACTCATTTATCACAATACCTTTTGCCCACAAGACAGCTACAATGACCACAAGCACCAGGTTGACATCTACCAGTCATCTAGTTCTCGATTTCTTACTATTATTCCTTTCTAAACTATGGTCAAAGGTAAAATATTTTGAATTAAACTTCAAGGCACAGTGAAAAAAGTTATAAGCAATGCACTCTAGCATATGAATCCAACTATCTATTTCACCAATGACCATAAACAAACAAATAAACATGCCTATTAAATATATGGGACACTATAGCATTGCTGCTTTCAGAATTTGATGTAGAAAATGGAGGAAAGGGGAAACAGTTCTTGTATGAGAACTATTCAAATTAAATGATTTTAAAGGCAGGAAGAAATGAAAGAGTGTATAAAGATTTTAATGTTTATTATGATAAGCACATAATAGATGCATGAACACTGCCATATATTTCCCCAACAATGACATAAGTAAAAATTAAAGATATAACATGATAACATCTTAATAAATAAATAGGGCTATATTTATTATGTAATGAATTATAAAAAGCAAAAACATTTTAATCTGAATTTAATGTTTAGTACTGAACTCATATGTATGACAATGTGGCATACAGTTGGCCCTTATATACATAAAAATTTAGTAAACATCTTGTTGGGCTACTGCATCCCGGCAAACATTCAATGTCCAACAGACCTTGCGGCTCCTAGTGAGGATGACACAAAATAATGGCCACTGCATATACCAGATTATATGCTACTAATTTCACAAGAACTGACACAAAAAAATATAGTAACTGCACTTTTTCTTGTCGTAATAGGTCCCTTTTCTGACAGTTCACATACCATGTGAATGGGACAGACATCCCTACTGTTACAAAACTACTTATATTCAAAGAATGCTTGCTCTTGTTCAGTGCAGAATTTTTGCTTTGTGTTTATCTACAAGAGCAAAGATAAAGTTACACACACGAATTCACAGGTTGTTGTGTATTAAGTCTCTCATCGAGAGAACATCTATGAACAGAGCGTGAAGAAGAATGTTTGGACCTCAAGGGGGGCAGGGGGGAGTATGAAAAGCTTTGAGAAAACTGCATGGTCAAGGAACTACTACCTTCTCAAGACAGAGTGTGCTCCAAGGACACAGCAGGCAGTAACGTGTCACAAAACAGCAACAACAGCAATCACATCAGCACATTAAAAATTGTACGGCTATCCTAGTTGGTTAAAAAGATGTACGAATTATAATTTGTGTAACATACCTAAGTATGGAAATTTCCTTTGGAGATTACAATTCTGTTCTCTAGTATCAAAAATTCTTGTTTATCTGAGTGTTTCACAAAATAAATTATACTGAAAAAATTGCTTCTTTATTACTACAATTTCATAAATACATGTTCCTGTTGAACAAAATTATTTACCACTGCAAAGCCATAGAATACTCACATGATACATCCAACACAGGAACCAGAATACAGAAAAGTAATATGTTTCATAAATCAGCCATCTTAGAACGTCACATGCTTCTAAAAACAATTCTGAACACGCCAAACTGCTTCTAGTAACAACACCAAAACCTTTTACATTGAGCACCCTCCGCAACTGATCTCTGAGCACTCAGAACACCACCGCACACAAATATGTACTTAAAGAAATGTATATTGAAAGTATACAGTTTGGTACATACAATTCAACAATTACAAAATATCTTTCACAGAGTGTGTTTTTAATGCCCACAGCTGTTCTCTCAACGGCAAGCAAGCAATGTTCTTAAGGTAATACCTTTGCACAAATGAGATTAATACAAAGAAGTTCTGGACTACTGCTTCATTTCACGTGATTCTGCTTTGCATATATCATGGACAAACTATGTATTCACCAAATTGTGTCTTTTGTAAGTGTGTGAATTCAAACTGAAACACCTACAAAACATCTTGTAGTTCCATGCAGTGAATGTCACTGAAGAACAATATACATGTCAAAAACAAAGTAAGATAATGGGCCTGTGCCTGCATTGTACTTGGGATTTATAAAAACATGCAATAAAACTTTTTAAATTCAACATTCACACACTCCATAAACAGTAATGTAAGGTCAACAGCGCACCAAAATAACCTATCACTAAGTTCACACACACTGTGGAAAAGCTAACACACTTTTAAAAATTCAGATTAAGGCATTAAATTTCTCTTCCAATTTTTCAGATGATGTATGAATTCCCTCTCTGTACATCATGTTTGACTCACTTTACAGAAGATACCACTGACCATTAATCCAGCACTCTGCTGGACCAACTAACAGACCCATCAGAAAAATAGTGTATGCTGTTAGACAGCACACACTGCAAATGACCACCGGTTTTTGTGACTTTGTTCAAATGCAAGTATGTTATGAGATTATGACACCTTACAGTTGTTATGAACAGAATTTCCTGTTATCTTCTCCATATGTGAAATCAACAATTTGAAACCACTAATGACCAGTTCATGGTGATGTTACTGCTGTTGTTGATATTGTGCTACAAAGTAATTCTCCTGTCAACTATTGCCTTCTCCAATTTTTTTGTCTCATAATTATCTTTTTCCCTACTTAAGAAGTTGTACCCCCCCCACATTAGAATAAAATCATGTCCAAATCAGAAAAGATGAAAAACATGCAATACTCTTCCACTGTGAGAGTTTGGGTTCTCACAATGGTACTGCTGAAAGTTCAGTTCCTCTGGGATGTGACACTGTGTCATTTGGAGTGTAGTTCCTGAGTTTTACCATTGGAAACTACACACCCAACAACAGGAGCATCATATCCCTGAAGAATTTATTCTTCCCCCTTCCACTGCATTAGTCACACAAGATTTGGAGCTAAAACCATTCAGACAGGAGAGCAAAGCTTGCCAGTGCCATGAAAAAACGTTCATGGAACAATTTCACTAACATGGGTACAATGATAAAATCCTGACATTTGTTAAACCTAGTAAGTAAAAATACAGTTTTGTGCCTAAATACAACATCCTGCAGCATAAAACCAAACACTTGGAGCAGCAAGACTGACCAAGGATAAGGGACAGGGAGCATACAGAAAACAGGGTGGAGGCAAACTGTATCTGAAGGAGACGAAATGGACGGAAATGCCCACTGCTTATCAGGATGCTGAGTGTGATGAAGTGTTGCATATTGAGTGCCCTAAGTAAGTGAAATCTTACACAGCCTATAATATTTACTTACATTAGCAGAATAATAATATTTGTTTGAAAGTTCATACAAATATTTACACAGTGTGATACTTTTATAATTTTTAGGAATTCATGTAAGTGACAGTTCACACTCAATACAGACTACAGCTTAAGGAGTCATATTTTCACACAGGAAAAAAGGCCTTCTGAATTCATTTCAGTTGATACACAATGCTCAAGAACACTACACTCTAAACTGTGTTAAATAAAGTAAACTGCCATTTACGGACTCACAGACATCAGTAATCTGATATCAACAAAATATGAGATGTTCTACTCGTACTCTCATTAAGCAACATAACCTTAGATTTAAAAAAAAAGTGACAGAGTTGCTAATATGACTGTTTTTTCTTCTGTTCCTCCCCCTGAAAGTTGGAATAACACAATCACTTTACATCCCAGTCATTTTGACTTACTCGCCACCACTATCAGAGAAACACTATTTTCTGCCTCCTGTTTTGCACAAACACTGTCAGTGAACTTCGAGCATAATGTCAAAACACCGAATTACAATGAATGATGAAGATAAAATGGAGAAGAAGGACTTGGGAACAAATTTGAGATGGCATCCTGAAATTCACTTCAAGGGGCTGAGGAAAACCATGAAAGACCTTCACTCAGTTAACTGATGTCCCAACCACGACTCAAACCAAGTGCCTCCTGGATAAGGGTCAGAAGTGGCACCACCTGTGTGAACTTGCTCAACATGTTTATATATTAAACGTCTAATACCCATTCTTTAACCAATACTAGAATAAAGTGTAAAATTCAGCATCAGCTTCCTGGAGCAGACTGCTCTCAACAACAATACAGGAAAGTACATACTTTTGGAAACTCTCCACAACAAGCCAATCCAGCAGCCAAATTAAAAAAAAAAGTATACTCATTTGTTTCCCAAATATCTACACTGTTTCTCCGTGCAATTCACAACCAGTGGCTCAAAGTCCATGTACCATCTGCTAGCCAAATGTTTAAAAAGACAGGCATGCTTTGCTGACTACAATTCCTCCATAACACTTTCTACAGCTTCCAAGAAATTAATGTAAAATATAAAATAACTTGAAACAAAGATTCAATTATACTTCTTCAATATCATCACATTTCTGCAGGAAAATATACCAACAAGCTCCACAGTAATCTATGTCTAAACAGCAGGAACAGGCATAATTACAGTGTGATTAATGACTTCATTACTGATATTACCTAATTAATTCACAGAAATTGTAAAATAATTATTTGCAATGCCACGAGAACTATGAGCAACAGTTTTCAAAGGTGGCATTCAGTATGTTGGACATACTCACTCTTCCTGACACTGTACCCTACATGCAAGAGGAAGTTACAGCAGTGATTTTACATAACCAAAAAGACAGGTGGTTATTTTTTCTTACTGTCTCGATACCCCAATATAATGAAGCATACACAAATTCCCACTGGCTGGCACTACTTGATGGAAGTAGAGCTGTACACTCGAAACACAAGATAACACAAACATGCATAATGTAACAAGTAATGAGGTGTGTCTCCCTCTGCGTCAGTGAAGTTAATCCATAAATGCGAAGTGGGCAGAATACCAAACACAACCCCGGTATGGCTTCATGCCAAGGATGTCTACTACACAAACAGTAAGAGAACTATTCACTGAAATATGTAAGAATGTCTGTCTACAGAAGAGCCGTTTGTATGATCAGTTCACAGATCACACACAAGTATGTGACAGCTTAGATGCAGGACGACTAATAGAGAAAACGGAATCAAGCCTTGGAAAATATGACTTTCATCATAAGTGTCTTATAACTACATCAGTGTAAGCAAAGGCACTCTTTCTGAAAGTGTAACTTAGATAAATGGCATGTTCCTAGCTGACCCACTGAGGTTCCTATCGTTCAACTTAATTTGCAGACATAACAGTAAGTGTAAACCTCCATAATGTAAAATGGTAATGTACAAGGATGACATGGCCTTACTCCCAACAAATTCAAAACTTATAAACAGCATTTGACAGCTCCAGTGAGGGGGGATAGAGAGAGATAGAGAGGAAACAGCATGCATGTTAACCTCTATCCTACTGAGATGGTAATTCAAATAAAGTTATAAAAAAATAGCATTTTGTAGAAACAGAGATTATGTAGCAAAAATTCTGTTAACTTCCTTCTTGCCTAAATATATAATTTACATATAATTTAGAATATAGAATTTCTAGGAGTGTTTTCCAAAAGATCCAACTGCAGGTCTTTAAGAAGTTAATGGCAACAAAATGAAAGTTAGTGAGATCCTAACAATATTATATGACACCTGGAATCATTTCATTCATGGACTTGCCCTTCATCTGGTGTTAACAATAGTGAAAAATTACTTAAATGTATTGTTTCAGATATTTTTATTGTTTTTAACATGAGAAAATAGGCAAAATCAATTGAGTGATTTCAATAGTAACAAAATTCAGAAACAGAGAACAGCTGACCAGAAATGATCACCTCATCTGTGAGATGGAAAAAAAGAAAATGTGTTATTCAAGTACTGGGAGCAACGCAGCCAACATGGTGAATGACATTCAAACTGCACACTCGGACTAACCAAATCATGACATCCTCAACCGAGACGTACTCAATGAGCAGAGTTTCCCCTACAGCGATCCATGGGATACAACTTACTTGGCAAAACTTCAAGGACACCTGAAGAAGCTTGCGAGTGTAAAACCTAGGTTTCTGCAGAGAACACCACATGCCAAAAAACATGCACATCATACTAACTTATGCCCTAGCTGGAGACACATCTTCCTGAAGACATCAGATGGGTTTACAAATCTCTTAAAACTGCTCTGTATCAGAGAATCCTGCAAGAAAGGCACAATAATGATATCTCTATCACTGTCCCATTCTACTACACAGTTGCCAGGTATAAGACATGTGGTAAGAGCAAAATTTTAAACTTTGTAAGCTTGTCCATGCTTTCAGTTGGCATATGAGAATCTGTACAACCAGTTGCCATCCATTTAACCCAGCTGGTGTTTGTACAGTGTGTGGTATGAGAACATAAAGGACAGTTGCAAAAGTATGCAATCACTGAATTCACTTTTCCCGCACTAGTGACTACAAAACACAGTACAGTCAATCTACATTCAATACTACGTGTATAATTTGTAGGCACAGTGCCACATTCAGAATAAAATTATACCATAATACTGACATATAGGCTAAATCTGATGAAACTACTGACACAACCACTATGTCAAAGTACCATAAGAGCACTAATAAAGGCCCAACAACTGGATGTGTTGTCAAATATCAGGTACTCATCTTCTAACCAGAACACTGTAGCATGGATGGCAATGCACTGTTATAAGTGCAACTCCACAATCACTACAACATAAATACCATCTAACTGCACCAATATTTATGAATAACTATAATAACAGCTACAGGCTTATTGCTTAGTGGCACACTACAGAGTAAATATCAACACAAAACACATGGTGTGTATACTGACATGACATTTATACCATGAAAACTTAGCTTGCAAATGTAAAGCACTAAGCAGTTTTCAGATTTTAATTCTTATTGAACTATTTTCCAGGACACTAATAGATGTTTGTTTGCTATCTAGCATAAATTTGTAAAGATACATAAAACATCTATAATAATTTCCTATTTTATACATTTTAGCAATGTTTTTATTAATTATTACTACTACTTACTTACTTACTTACTGCAATTGAGTTTTCACTCAGAGTAAATTAACGTATATATGCACATCCTTGGAAACACTTATGTTTGCAAGTAAGCTTTCCCTGCAGATGGCCATCATGGGCTGAATCATGCAGGAGAAGTATTACAAAATGCCAAATAGTTATTCATACATATACGCGCAATTTGTTGGTATTATATTGTACTGTTTATCATCTGCATTGAACATATATATAACAAGTTTCCACAATCTACATCATCTGCAGATGACAGCCACGTTACAAAACATAAAATTAGCAAACAAGCAAAGTTTAAAAAAGTTCAAAAATGCAATGGAGAATACTTTCATTTTATGTCCACATTTTAAAACCCAGGGTGTCTGTTCAAAACACAAAACATAATTAAAATGTAAGAACAGATCTTTTGTTTAACCAGCAAGAAAATCTCATAAATGCTGATTATGATCCTGAAGTTCAGAAATATACATATATATATGACTGTATACTTACATAAGAAACACAGAGTCCACACAGTAATTATCTTCAACTGATGCCTTAGAGAATAATTCTGTAGAACAGGCGTACAGAAAAACTAGGTGCCAGGTTGCCCGGGCAACTGAATTTTGTAAGGTGGTACCTAGTATTGTCGGTCCTTAGTATAAAGCTTGCTTCATGTCTCCCTTCTCATCCCTATAATTTTGTGGTGATTCCTAGATTTGTGGAAAATTTATGCACCCCTACTGTAGAAAATTATGCAATAATCCAGTGAGATTTTGGTGATGTTCAGAAGACTGTGGTATCTAACAAAGAATAGAAGCATGGCTTATTTCACCGGTAATATGAAAATATTTGCAATTCTACGAATACCAGGACCATAAAAAAAACTGATGTTTCTGTAACAGAAGCAACATCTATGACTGAATATATTACTAAAGGATATTTGACTTAGCTGATTCATATTGTTGGTAACTATTCAGACTGTTTTGTGTGGCAGCAGGCAATGCACCACTCAATGCTATTTAAATTTGACAGCAGAAGGGTCCATGCCATTCAGGTCAATGTACTAATACAGTTGATATTAGGTTATTCTAGACCATATTTAAGGAATGTGCTAAGACATTGTTTCGTCTGGCTTGCAGACATATCACTGGAATTTTTCACTAACATAATCCTTCCGGCCGCACTATGGGCCTGTGGTCGACTCGTCCTCTAAAAGAAATTAGTACCAGAAAATATTTCCTGGCGGTAAAGGTGGCTGGTTTGTAGGGGTGACAACTTTACCACCTTCATGTGCCTACTGTTACGAAATCTGGGAGCCTCAGCCTCCTGGAACCCTCAGGGCCTGTACAGGGATTGCTGTACCTTTTGCAGAAATATCATACATAGCAAATATACTGTTCATTGCAAAACAATATATTCTTAATGCTTTTTTTTAATTTGTTTTTAGTGCACGAATTATTAACATACACTTTACTCTTTAACATGCATCACAAGTAAAAAAAATGTAAAAGTTTCAGATCTGGCAAACAAGAAGGCCCCAATCCTTTTTTAATTTTCTGCCACCAAAACCACTCTATAACAACAACAGAATTTAGTTAAAAATCATACTATTATAGCACAAATAGTTACAGAATGAAACACACCAGTGTAAACTTACGGTCTCAAAAGAGAATAGGCCCATCATTCCTAGAGCAAATTTTTTACTTGTGCAACATGTTAAAGGATAGTGTATAATATTGTTCACGAAGGTGACAGCCTGAAATTAAGAACTCAGAATATGCTATGCTATGCTGTGATAATATGTCTAATAATTAAATGGCATATTGTGATACAATGAAATAATCTTTAATAAATTACGACTTTAAATGCGATAGGTATATACATTAAAAAAGTCTGTGAACTGTACCATTATCTTGCTGAAAAAATTCATTCTGGCTTCATTATCTGCGTCAAAGATTTCATGAACTACAGCTGTCTTATACTAGAATGCTCATAACATAATTCAGTCACATATTTGTGCTGATGATGCAGACACAAGTGTCTAGTGTGCCAGATGATGCAACAGTTTACTTGGATATGTCTTATATGTAGCTCCAATTTCATCTAATTGTTCCTTATATAGCAAATGTATTCTGCTGTTTTATTCCTGCCTAGATTGGAACCCATTGCTCAAAACCTTGTCATGTTCTTGTAAATTGTTGTCATGTTTCAAACTTGTACATCAGGAAACTTTCTCTTCTTACAGGATCAGTATTTAGCATATATATCATACAGAAACAAGTGGATGTTACTGTGGTACTTCCATTGCAAAGAAAGACTGACTTCAGACATGTTACGTCTGTGCAACAGAACAAATTTATGGCGCTTGGTCAGTCTGCCTAGGTCTATGTCATATGGTAGCTAACAGAAAGTGACAAAACAATATGTGTCAGATATAGTATGTACCCTGTATAACCATAACACATTACCTTAATTATGGTCTGGAATTCATGTTGGATGTAACTGAAACCATAATGAATGCTGTCAACAAAAGACACTGGCTGTTAAGGTATGAGTCAGTTAACAGTTAGCAAGGTTAGTAAGCATCCTGGAAGTTTCCTCCCTTCCTCTCTCTCTGACCCCATCTTGCAAGCTTGTAGTTTGTTGATCATTTATTACACCATATTCATGCATAACATAAAATGAAAGAAAACTGAGACTGCAGAACCATGACTTTGAGTTTCTGTCATTAAAATACAAATGCTAAAGTCAAACCTTGGTTATAAAATGAAAGTTGAACCATGCTTGTACTTGACTAGCGTTTCTGCTTGAAACATATAATGGAAACTGTAACTTACAGTTCTGTCACTACAACGAAACCTTAAAGACTAACTCTGGTGGCAATATAACACACCAGTCTTGAAAGAATGAAGTTTGTGCTTGAAATTTATGTTGTCAGGCATAAAGTGATTGCTGTCACTAAAATAAAACTTCACACCCTATCATTTTTCATGTATCTTTAGTACCTGTCACTAAAACGAAACTTCTGAGCCCAGGCTTGTCAAATACCTTGTGTTAATAAAATGAACTCTCAAAATTAAAACCTTGGTGATAAAATAAAAGGCAAGTATTCTTAATATATTGAAGCCCAGCCTTGCTGAAATACAATTTGCAATTTTACTGCATCCAGAAAATGGCAAATAGAGATACTGTCATTAGCATGAAACCCCAAACTCTAACATCTATTTTTTTGTCACGTATCTTGGGTACTGTGACTTGTGTTTGTGTGGCTTTGTTGGGTTGGCAACAGTAACCTAATACAGTTTAAAATCTTTAATATGTGAGAAGTATAAAACACAGCTAAGATGGTATATATTATACTTACACTATCATTTTCATTAAACTATATTATCTGGGTAGGGAAATAGCAATGTTTTTAAGTGTTAATGAATGCATACTCTTCAACAGTTGTGTCAGAAAATTAATCACCATGCTCCTATTCAGTATTAATGGAAGCTGATATATAACAGAGGAAATGGATATGGCCTAATTTAAAATAAACAGGATATCATACCAAAACTTCAACATATCACATAAGCAGTCAATCAACTTGAGGGACCTGGCAAATGAAGAACAAATCAAATTCATGAAGCACTTCAATGTTATGTCGGTTGAATGACATGGGATGTTAACAAAAATGTCTGACAATGATCTACACTGAATGTCACGTATACCTAGCACTTACCTCTCATTTTCTGAATACAGTTTTCCTCTCCCCCACCAGACTATGACAGTCTACATTATCTCCCATAAAATGCTTACATCTACACTACTTTTATCCAAAACATTACTCCTACACTGCTTGTGTAAATACAAACCTGCTGCGTATCTGCAATGCTTGATCAACAGTAAAACTGAGCAGAGTTGTGAAAAGGGTAATCGGTCACATTCATTTGGCCATAACGATTTTAGTAATACGTTCAAGGTAAATTTGTGTTATGTTTCCTACCAACTCAAACTACAGCAGAAGAATTTTCAGCAAATCCGTATGGAGACACACAAATGTCATCCTTACTTCACGCTAGTCACTCCATCCTCACATTACTACTAACTGTACAATCATTATATGGACACCTTAATTTTTAGTCGATTAATAATCATTTACTTACGACAAAAAATGAGTGCAGAAGAATTTTGTACATACTGTTCCCATTGCCAAACTAGCTACCTGAACACCCACCATCGATATTCTAACATAACCTGTCATGTTGTCTAAATTAATACCGCAACAGTAACTTTACCAGCACGTATAAGACGTAAAACTATCACATTCACTATGGAGGTCATTTATAGGTCGGCATAGCAGAACATCACTAACCATTACCAATTTTACTTGTCACTCGTCAGACTTGAAGCACATGTATTAATAATGCAATAACATGACCATAAGAACTGAGAAAAACCTCATATAAAGCAAACATACTTGAGCCCTATTGTTTTAAGGTGTTGACCAATCAGTCGCACAATGTCTTGGTTGGTCTTGTCTATTATCTTAGGCGAAATTTCTCCATTTGGTGCTCCATTAACTGCATTGATATCGGACGTAAGTTCGGTGCCATTCTGTTCACTTGAAGATGCTGAATGGTCTTCGGACACTCCATTGCGTTGCGTACAGCCATTTGCTGCTTGCTGCATTGTAGCGTCCAAAGTTCGTGATTTTTTTCGCGGTGGCGGAGCAAGTCCACCGTCGTCCGACTCTCCGCTCGAGGCCAGGCTTGCTAACAGGTCGCCGTGATGAAATTTTCGGCCGCTCACGATATTTTCCGAAGAAATTTTGTTTGAATCCAATACTCAATCACACAACACTGCATACACCTCTGCCACAGCTGAGCAATGTTTAGATTGTGACGTCATAAACAAGGACCTGGGCATGAAGATCGTTGACTAGCACTTTCCAGCAAAAGGCGCTAAAGTATCTCGTAATTCTACTTCAATGCGAGTCACCAATGTAAGACTCTAAACGTTTACACTTTTGTCACTAGATGACAGCAAAGTTAACTAACAAACGTGTTCTTGTGAAGTCTTGTCGGAAGATGGCAATGCAAGCATAGTTCCTGCCGAATAAAAACATTTGTGGAACCTCGTAATTGGTGCTGCGGCTGTGGGTTGCAAGTCAGAGATGTGGCTCGATTCCCTGCACGTGCAATGCACAGCGGCGGCTCCTTCTTCGGGGGTATAGCGGCCGCAAAGTAAAGCTGACCATTCATCTCCACCCAGTACCGCATATCCTTTCATAGCGTGCACATACACAAGTCTACCGTTACCCGACTACTCTAATTACCCGTTTCATTACACAAAGCTCATGTTAATCATCACTGACATTCTTGTACGTAGGGCTGATGGTACACAAAACTTTGCAGGCCCTATACGAATAACACACGCACCAATCAGGTCTACAGATTTTATTTAAAACATATCTTTAGTGTAATCATTATTTAACGAAGAGAAGCAAATCAGTTACAGTGTGTGTGTAGTGTGGCGTTTGTAGTGAGAATGCCGTGTAACTTTCAGTGGATGTGCAGTAACTTAACGTAAATGTTTATCACGTATGTCAAATAACATACAGTGCATTTCGAAACTGCGTGTACTTTCGAAACCCTTTAGCTTACATGCAGTGTCGCGTCTGCTATAGCACTTCAAAAATTTACTGCTTTTCACGAGCACATGTTTATAACAGGGCCCCCTGAACTGCTTCTTAACTTAACCATATCTGTGACTTGATTTTTATTTCACTGAGAATTTCGTAAAGCCATGTAGAGAGAAATTCAGGTTTAACTAACTTACCAAGTACAAGCAGCAACATCGTTTTTTGGGAAGCTAAAAGACCTCAGTAAAACGTTCACAGCATCTTATGCAACCCGTCGGCTCTGCTACGTGTGCGTGTGTCCACTAATCCATATTCCAGACCAGACAAACCCCGTCGACGGCTTCATATTCCTTTGAGATCCGTTTTAATATTATCCCCCAACCACACCCAGATCTTTCAGAGTTAATTACCAAGAATATTATTTTGGTACAAAACGCACGGGGCTCTTTATTGCCCACAGCAACACTTCCCCGATAATACAGGTGTCACAGGAGACTCTTGATTTCGCAGCCACAGTTTGCTGCAACCACAGTTCACTACAGATTCTGCAGTTGAAGATGCACTTTGAGAGCCTTTGTTCACAGAACCGGTATGGTGATTATGTATAGAAGTGGCGCGGACATTGTACTAGCGTAATACATTCTTGACAGGATGAAAAGTAAATTCCTTTCGTGCTAAGGTCATAGGCATATCCATTCGCAAGAAAATATAACAAATGGAAGAAAGGAAGCTTATACCAGGGGACTTGTCACCAATAAAAACGCGAATATTGTTAGGCGCGAGTTCTTTGAAATTGCACGTTTCTCACTGGTCTTTATGGTAATTAATTAAGTATTCAAATCTTGGAAAGGAATAATTTAAATTTATTTTTTAGTTCCATTATTAACTTGTAATCTTGTTAATAAATCTTGTGTAGGCCATTTCTCCAAAACAAGTTCTATTTCTTTACGTCGACAACATTCGCTTACACATGCATCATTAATAAATACTATATTATGTGTATTAAATAGCATTAAATTTATTTTATTTTTAATGACGTTTACTTAACGTATCAAAATCAATTTAGTACCCACCTAAATATATAAATATATATTCTTCAAAAACGGAAAGGAACATGAAGACTCCAATATGTAGTTCAGTTGTATAAATGCGTTGTTTAAAATTTATCTTCTCAAGAGGAGAAGTTATTAGCCCTTATAACCGGAAAATTTTGGCCACATAAAAATATGTTGTAAAGGACAGCTGCAGAAATCAGTGACATCTGTTCCACACCACACACTCTCTTAATCTAGTTGGCGTATTAACACAACAGCACTGAACAGTGCGTAGAATTCCTGTCAAATTCGTCTGTAGTTCTGTGAAGTGACGTGAAGTGTCCAGCAACCCACAGTGCTGCATTTAAACCGTGTAATAATCCCTCGCCAAACGCGGTTTTATCCATCTCCACTTTCACTTCACATCGTTGGAAATAATTAAATAATATAATCACATTTGTTCCGGTAAAAAAAATTACCGAAAACCATAACATTTAAATAGATGCGGATAAACACGTGCGGTCACTCACTCAGTCATACGGCAAGCTGGAAGCATCACTTTCTCAAGCAATGTGCAAATATATACCGTCCAAAACTGTGTGTATTTTAAGTAATGGGGTGGGGGGGTTCCATAATTGTCTGCGTTCACCTAACGCTATATTTCCCATCAGCACTTTGAGCGAAGTGGTTTTGCCTTCACTCTATGATTACTTTTCATAACCATCGCGAAAGGCGAGGGATAACTGGGGTATATCATTCCGTGTGCTTGTATTGTAATATATTATTACATTATTTGCCGTTGATGGTGCTTTGCGATTTACTAATTTATACAGGCAATCGGAAAAGACTGGAATGAGAGGAGCAACAGGAGGAAGAAGACAGTACAATTGTTAAATGGACGCAGGAAGATTTGGAAACATTGTACAACCTGCTAATAAATAAATAAAAATAGGAAAAATGAAAACAATCATAACTATAACAACAAAGCAGGAAAACCTGCATTTCGAAGTGTAGGAAGTCAAAGATGTTGTTGTCCACCCGTCGTGAGGACATGTGGTGGGAGTAGCGATGTTCGCAGTTTTACCCATTATTAATCTCCATACTAGATGAAGATGGGTAGCCAGTTTCACGCCTTGGCCATTTAGCCCCCGGGAAAGTTCCCCGGTAACTGTGAATAGAAGTCTGGGTGAGCCCTAGAGCCGGTCTGGAAGTTTTTGGGTGAGAAGAAATGTCTTTTCCCTGCCGTGATTCGGAATGTATCAAGCAGAACACGGACACTCCAGACATTTCTATGACTTGCTTTGGTGAACAATCTATACTTGACCAAACGTTCACCCTTAATATCTCGAGAGCATCCATGTTTGGGCAAGAACTACAATAACAGAAGAAGGCACAATTTTATTTAACTCTACTGACCATTACTGCCTAATGTGCGTATTTTGTGTTGTTGTGTTACTACACTCTAAACTCTCAAGATTTTCAGGACTCCTAAATTTAATATTTTGGAAAAAAGAGAGCGAAGCATCTCGCTGTCGATATAGGCTACATGTTACTTTACCGCATGTAACCTGTTATTAGTGCCTCACCACAGTAATTTCAGTAGGCTTGGGTATTCCTGCAAGACTGCTGGAGTGAAGTAACTGTTGATATTAACATAAAGAAATAAATATTTAGGTTGTTATTTGTTATTTCTGACCAGATTTGTTCCTGTGCTAATTTGCAGTTTGTTGCTCCAATCCTGTAATGGGGTTCTCTATATGCCAATGGAAGCAATCAGAGTCACCGACGATTCACGTTACAAGCTCGGCAAAAATATGCCTCGTTTATGACTACTGTCTATCAAGGTGGGAAGGATCAAGATAGGAAAAGACTTATCAGTTTAACATAATGAACAGCTTGCCTTCGTCAGTACTTCCTTATAGGAGTTAATGTTATCGGAGAGGACAAGGTTTGTTATCCCTTCACCATAAAGAACCTGTTGGCGTTACAAACGGACTATTTGCTGCAGATTACTGTATCATGTGTGACACCGTGACGTGTGGTAGATACGTACTAACGTTTCGGAGGATATACTGCCTACTTCTTCACTCATTCGACATGCCGGTAAGTACTTGCCTAACACACTACTCAACTGTTTACTGTCACGGCTGAGGCCATCTCAAGTCCCACTGACGGCTGGATTATTTTGAAGCGAGCTTTCTCCAGCATTAACAGACATTAAAATAAATTTTGCTTTTAAGTCTTTAAAAACACAGGGCATAGGAATTTGCTAAAATATTCTCGGGCTATCAAACTTCAGCCTATAAATAAAATACTACACGTCAGTCGTTAACACAACATTTTATTTATATGCAATGGTATATATGTCCGGGCGACATTTTTCGACCTAGTCGGTCATCCTCAGGCCCTTCGAGAACACAGATCTAAGCGTTGTTTAGTTTCAAAAACCTGTTCTCTTCCCGGCATTATCGACCCAGATGATGGGGACAGCAATTCATAAATTACGTAGGGTAAATCCGCGATATTAGCAAGAATCACAGCGCACAGTGAATTAAGTAAAGTAAGCAGGTGTCAGCCGGCCCCGGTGGCAGCGCGGGCTAATGCGTGGATCTGCGACCGTTCGCTTTGTGGGATTGCGTGTTCGAATCCCTCCGGGGACATAGATGCCTGCCTCTTGTAAGTGTTATGTGTTGTCAGGCAGAAATATCTCCTTTTCTCCTATCACTTCTTCCAGATGTGGAAGAAGAGTCATATCGCATGTGGTGTATCTGAGTGTGATCGTAAAGCCTCGACAATGAGGAGGCCTTGACTCACTAAAGGCTGTTGTGCAATGGGGGGGGGGGGGAAATCTGCCCTTGGATGCAAAAAAAAAAATACTTGTTTAAATTACAGCATATAGTTATTTGTCAAAAAAAAAATAACGAAATGACC
>Ga0123352_10002850_pt1 | contig 24573 bp, 14 predicted proteins | sample TergutLab28metaG_FD_89700 | JGI IMG/M metagenome (GOLD analysis project Ga0123352, IMG submission 89700) | Labiotermes labralis P1 segment gut microbial communities from Petit-Saut dam, French Guiana - Lab288 P1 | ecosystem: Host-associated > Arthropoda: Insects > Digestive system > Gut ...
CAGTAATGGAAGAAGTTATTCCCATGACGTACACTTCTCATTACTTGGCATCCTTTTCTTGGACATCTCATAACAGGAACACTGTTCCCTCGAATTAATCTTCTTTTATTCTGCATAACACTTTCACATTTATCACAATTAATCACAGCTTCCTTCGGATTATCCAACAGCTTACGTTCGTGTAGATGTTGTACAGCCATTTCCTCGTTACATATAACTGTCTTAACGAATTGCACATGGCTCTGCATTGCTGAGTATTCCTTACATCAAACCGTAAACAAGTGAACTGGGCTACGAATACGACCGAACGGCACATCCCACCATTTGTGCACTTGTCTGCTAGGGGGTTGCTGGAGTTATGTCACTTGCGGTATGAGGAGTTGCGAGAGGTAGATCACATATTGGAACGAAAATGGCGTGGTAGATCACATATTGGAAGAGCACCATATTATTTCTATAGTAAAACCAACTAGTTGCACCAAGGTATCAAATTTATTCTATTTGGAACGACACTCTGCATGTTTCGGATGGTGTTTCCGTCCATCACCAGGAGTTCAAGACTGTACACATAGCAACTGGCATTTGCCAAACAGATACTGCTGTCTGCTTGCTAGCAAGCAGACAGCAGTATCTATACTTACCATCTATCTTTACTATAGAAATAATAAAAAAAATGTAAAAATTGTCTGAAGTGTTTAGAGGATCATATAGCTGTGAGCGCATGATCATAACTATGGGGTAAATTTGTGAAGTTTCTGTTGGAAAGCATGTGACCCTGGGCAAATACAGGAAAACTGTTATGCCAGAAAGCATCTGAAAGGATATAGGAAAATATTAGTCCTCCCAATTTATTATTTTTAGCATCAAGTGGGGAATGGCTTCTGTGCCTTGGAGAGGAACTTCATATTGGTGAAAATTGCCTAATATAGGATAGTGCAAAAGTCACCTGACAGTGTTTCTGTCATTAAACATCATATCACATGACTTTTGCACCAGCCTGTATTATTAGAGGGTGAAATTAAAGGTGTATGGCCTCTGAGCACGTAGCTTTGTGGGAAACTAGACGCTGCATGGGTTTCTTTGTATCTGTTGCTATCTGTTAACCTTTAAATACTTAAACCAGCCTTATGATTGACACTACAAATATTGATGTTCACCATTATGTCATATTTCTTTAGGTATTTGCAAACACAGTGTTTCAGGAACTTGATCTGTTTCCATCATCAGGTATAAACAGCCTTAATCAATGTAAAGAACTGGGGTAAGATGCAGTTGTATCAAGACAGCATTGAGTAGTGGCATGCTTTCTAAAGATACGAAAGTCCACCCCGTGACATGCCAGTGCAGGCACACAGGGGAGATAGAATTATGGTTCTACTCCACTTTGCCAATGCCTCATAGCTCTACCCATTGTAACCTTGGCACTAGATGGAGCTCAAGGCCACATCCCAGCTGCTTTATCCTTGTGGAAGAGCCCCATTACCCATTGTAAAGGAGGCTGGATGGACCTCAGAGCCAGTCTGGATGGGGTTGGAGAAGAGAAAATCTCTTCCCCCCACCCCAATTTGAACCCTGGATTGTCCAGCCCATACTGAGTCACTATACAGACAATGCTATCCTGGCCAACTCATAAAGATATCAGGCACCTAAATAGTATTTGGACTAGGCTCTGGTAATGCATCATTACAGGACATTTATTGTCATGGTGATACATTTAATATGGCAGCTCATATCAGCTGTTTGCTAAATGCAAGAAGTATAACTTGTGTGTAACACTTAATGGCACTTATTACTTCTTCATAGACACTGGTCAAAAATGTAACAAGGTAGTGTCATTTACACATTTACATTACTGTTGCATACACTTCTTTGAACCATTTATATTAGTTATCCCTTTAACTGCTCATGGTTTATATATAACACCAGTCTGTTTTGTGCATAAAAAGAAAGCTCTGTTTAAAGTCCCTCCTCTTAGTAAACCTGCCCACTTCCTATGATGACAGTTTCTGTGTAACAGAAGCCTTCATCCATGACAGTAAAAGGAATAAGTAACCATAATACATAGCCAGTAATGGCATTTGTAAGTACCAAATTCTGTTGTACAGTGGCTTATTTTTGTCCAGCAGTTGCACCTTCTCACTTCACCTGGTACATTTCATCATTTCTTGCTGCATATATCCATCTGTCTTCACTCATTCTCTCTACATGGTCATTCCATCTCCTAAATGTACTAATCTCTGTAACACTATATGTTATAAATGTGAAGTTTTTCTTAGATTTTGGTGTTTCTTTTTTCCATTAATTGTGTGTGTCTAGCTAAGGATCTTCGTACAGTCATTTTGACTACTTAATATTTCGTAGTGTACAAGATGATCAGAACCGGAAGGAACATAACAGATATGTGCAGATCTGTGTCTAAAGATGTACGTAGAATTGGTTCCCTGGCCCTTCGACGTTTCAGATTTACTGAATTGCCAACATACATCCCAGCAGCAGGAAATAAATAAATGGGAGAGAAAAGGAAATGGTTGTGTACATGTGTCCTGTGAGTATCAGTTTATGGTACCATCTCAGCAGCATCATATTTGTCCAGGATTTTATTCTGTTAAGAATCTTGTGTCTTCCTGTGTACTGTCTAATAGCTATAATTTTGTCTTCTGTTGTGTGTGGTGTGTGAGATTTGATCTCACACATCAAGCGAAGACCGCAGCTGGGTAAATTTTCTGTTAGACACAGCTGTATTGCTGTGTGACATTATACAGTTATGCGGTGTCATACGGTAACAAAGTTATGTCTTATGTAGAATTTCCCCAGTTATTAAATCACACAACAGGATGCATACCGTGAAAGGAAGACCATACAATGTATGAAATAAACAAGTAATTAACCTTAGGGTTCCATAATGACAGGGGGATTTCTGGAGTAGTTTTACAACTTCTGGTTTCACAAGAGTGACTCTGCTGCATAGAATTAGTTGATTACTTAGGTCTAGATTCAAACTTCTTCTTTCTATTTAACCACAGATAATTTAGCCACTTGCACCAGTACTGAGACTCAAAACTGGTTGGGCCATCTTTCCTCTGATATTACAATTTCTCTTCTACTTGTGGGCTCTAATAAAGTGCTTAGAGATTCACACTTTATATTTCGTTACACAGCCTTAAATTATTTAATAAAACAATCTGACCTTTGTGGCAGTTAATGCTTCCCACAACTGCTTAGTTAATTACACTGCATTAAATAATGACCCAAACCCTCCTGTATCACGTGATGTAGCATATAAACATGGAGTGTGGTTCTCAAGTGATGCCTGTATTCGTTATCAGTGATTATGGTTAATTTATGACCAGACGTGGCGTCTTTCATTGTCGCTCTGATATATCTTCCATACACCCTCTTGTTCTGGTGTTTTTTGCTGAGCTGATAAATAATGTGGTCTGTTCATATCAGGAACATAACTTCTGGATGTTGATAAAGACTGTCCTGGAGATTGAACATTTTGACCAATTGTGTCAGGATTAGAAGCATGGTAAGTTTCACTGTTGCTGTGCGATTGATACTGTGCAATGTTTGGTTGAGGCAGGTCATTACTAACAGAACGTACGCGGTGAGTTGCTTGGAATGTTTGATACATAGTTGGTAAAGGATTGTTGTTTGCAGTGTTTTGATTATTTGGAGAGGTTTGGTAGTTTGTGACAGGAGGTTGGCTTTGAGAGACAAGATGGCTTTTGTTGATAATGGATACACTGCCAGCAAATGGTGGATTGTAGTTGTTGCTACCAGAAAACTGAGGGCTCAGTGTACTGCCCACTGACCGTCCTGCACCTGCCACTGGCGTCGATGTGAAGATGTCCTTAGTCAGTTGGGACAGCTCGGATTCATTCACGAGTCCCGAAACACGTTGCTTTGCTGGTTCAGGCTGTGACACACGGCCAGCAAACAGAATATCTCCTGTTTGAGTATTTCGTAGGAAGAACAGAAATGGGTGGTCGAAGATGAGTTTTGGTATACTTGTGCCCATTAAGGGCACTACCAGGGTACCTGTTCAAAAAACATATTAAATTAATTATCTGTGTCAGATCGTAGGTTCCCAGAGGGGTGGGTATTGAGATTACAGTCTTATTGGATGTTATGTCTTGTAGTTTCATAGATGAATGTCCATGTTTTGGAAGAACGTGCTGCCACCATCTTCAGGGCAGACATTGAAGGTGACGGTAGCAGAGGTTTCTCCTAAACGTAAGTTATATTTATTATGTTATCCAGTCATCCTGCTATAGTACATATAATTCACAGGCTATACAACATGGTGTGTGACATAAATATTTGAGAGGTGGTTGGATGATTTGACTAATGTTACATTGTAGTATCACTATATGAAATACTTGAACTACGGAACATTGGTACATGTCTAGAGAATGACATGGTGGGTGTCATGAAAGACCTCAGTCATAATTCCAATAACGTGCCATTGCACCTGTTCTGTTCAAACTAATTATCGGTGTAAGAGTATCATCTCCACTGTTATGTTTATGTTTGCAGATTATGACTACTGAAGTTTTTTTTTTTTTAGATTTATGACCCTTTATATTCTGAGTAAATTTAATTGTTGGTAATACTATTTAAAAAAAAAAGATTCTGTACTATATAGTGGCATAATTTTTTTTTTTGTTCAGCAGAAAACAAGCTTTGAGGTTTTTGTGACATTCGATATTAAGATTATGGTCTGGGTGTAATGCTATGTAGCCATGAAGAGGGTGACCAACATTTTGGAGGAACTTGCTGCCTGTCAACATTTTGGAGGAACTTGCTGCCTGTACTTCAGTGTACAAGAGGCACATGAGCTTGTGCCATAAAGTTGAAGACAGCCTTTCCTTTTGAAATGATTTGACAGATTATACAGTGTCACATCGCAGGTGATGAAATTTGGAACATTAGGAATGTTTTATTTTGACATTGGGATAGTAACTTGTTTACTTTATCACACTTTTTTTTTGTATGATGGGGAATTTTGAGAGATTTATTGAAGGCCTGGTTTGAGATGTAAGCGCAATATATGTGTTAGTAATTGTACAGAAAGAATCTGTGGAGAATTTACCTGTGGCTGCAGCAGCTACAGTACCTTCTTCACTAATTTCAATCTTAGCTTTGTGAAGGAAGTTTGATACATGAAGCTCATAATTTGCCAATTGAATCATTCCAGTTAGGTTAGCATTTGTGGAAAATATTTCTTCTATCTTTAGCTGAAAGAAGAGAGAAAATTTTGAAACTGAGACAGTGAAACTTTATGCTGTATGATGAGCAAATTTGCAGTACTCTTGATAGTTGAAGAATAAAAGATCAACTTGATGTCACTTCCTATTTTATATCACTTCTTATGTGCTCAACATGTTTCGGAAATTAATATATCCATCGTCAGGAGCTTGCGACTATTCTGTTGAATTACCACATTGGTCGTATTGTTTTGTAAAGACAGAGGATTTACAGAACAATACGACCAATGTGGTAATTCAACAGAATAGTCGCAAGCTCCTGGTGATGGATATTTTAAGACCAAAACATGTTGAGCACATAAGAAGTGAAATAAAATAGCAAGTGACATCAAGTTGGTCTTTTATTCCTCAGCTATCACAATGATGCACGGTCCAATAAACATAAGATTGCAGTACTCTCTTTGGACTGTACACAATGAATTAATATTTTTCTGAGGTTTGGGTTACTAGGTGGCAGTGAGTGAATTTATGGTCTTCAGTAATATGATGCCATATAGTTTGATTGGCAGATGGATACAAATGTCATGGAGGAAGGCTCAATCTCCATATTGTTACCTGAAGAGGAAAGCAACTTCTCTGAAATTCTAGTACACATGTACCAAACTGCATGACATCACATCCCGTAAGACCATAATATTCATAATCTTGTGTAAATCTGTGTTATGTGTTCACATACTTTCACATACACACCCAGCTGTTATTTTATGCCAATTTGTGGTACACTTTTTTTGCTTTAAAGTGCCTTGCCAGTTTACACCACTTCTTAATTTACACTTTCTTATTTTTGGTTTAATGCCCTTTGGCTGATTGCATTCTTATACGCTAACCACTTATTTCTGATGGGAATATCATTTTCATATTAGTTAATAGTATGTATGATGCAATTATTTTTACTTGTTGGTTGGTAGACTTACCTCATTGAGTGCGTGAACGAGGTCAGTACTGTAGTCGATACTGAACCGTGGCAATGAGATCAGTATATCAGTAGCTTCTAGAGATGACACTATGTTGTGAAGTGAGGCATGAGACAGATCACGGATGAGTTGCTGAATTGCATTGCGTTTGGTTGGTAGCAAGAGCAGCAGCGAAAACTGGTGACCCTGTTATGCCAGTCATGACAATACAAGTAACTTTTATTTCTGAAATTTTAATGCATAGAACTGAGTAAGTTGGTTCAAGCAGTAATGCTTCTGATGTGTTCAGAAGATCCCAGGTTCAAATCTTGGGTGTGACACCTGTTTGTACTCACTTTTTAGTCACTCTAGGCAAATGCCAAGATATTGACTTTAAATCAGTTAATGGCCATTTCCATCTCAGTTTGAATTAATTATGTACTGCTTTCTGATCATTTGACAAGTTATTGACTGCAGTGTTAAACAAGCCACAGTTATTCACAGAATTTGAAATTGACAAAATGCACTTTATATAGGGCAAAACCCAAATTGTCTGCAGTCTGTCTCCCTCTTGCACCATTATTAAGGAGTTTAATTGGCTAATATATGCAGTGTTGTATCTTTATATCTTCTCTTTGTAATTACTTGAAGCTGCTTGATAATGATCCAATTTGGTCAAAACTTGTAGGACAGAGTGTAGACAACTAGGGTTTCACCCTAAATGAATTGAATTTTGTTGAAATGACATAATAAGAAATTCATGGTAATAAGCACTGCTCTTAAGTACATAAATAATATAACGTATTGCATTGGTGTACCGAGGGGGGGGTGTTCAAACCCCCCCCCCCCCCGAAATTCCGAAGGCCCTCCAAAATCGTGCCAAACTCAACCCGATTGTGAAAACTGTTAAAAATTGCTGAATTTTGGATGCCAACACCGCAAGATGTTCAGAAAAAAGGCAGTAAAATTCTAAACTACCAAGGTTCGCAATTGTTTTGCATTAGCAATGACATATAAATTGGTTGTCATCATAAATAGTCTTAAGGTACCAAAAATTAAGAAAATTTTACTATATGAAATGAAATTTCTTGTACCAAACTACAGCTGCCTCCAGAACCCCTGACTAGGGGGCTACCGCCCCCAGATCCCCTTCTCTCTGTCCTCTGTCCTCAACTGAATTTGTTGAACCCCCTCCTCTGAACAAAATTCCTGGGTACGCCACTGACACATTGGGACTCGTGTCGATCTGTATTTTTAGTTGTCACATCCTTTGTTATTGCATATTTTATTCTGCTTCAATAGGATCCTTCTACCGTGTTGTTACTTAGAATTAATTTTGTGACAGTTAATATTTCAGGCATGATAGAACTCCTGTGGGTAGTTCTGCTGTCAGAGAATGACACACAAATGTTGTAGGGTAGCAGCCCTGCTTTGTCTCAGGGAGTACTTGTGGCCATCTGTCTTGACTCGGTTTCTCATGGTATGCATAAATCAAATGCTGAGACAGTTATCACAAATTAGGCCATGACTGCTGCCTTCCACATCCATTCTAATTCGTTGATTACAAATCAAACTATCATTCCATGCTGTGTAATTTTTCCAGTTGATAACATCATTAAATAAACCAAAAGTACTTCATATGTAAGTGGAATATGTGCAAGACTTGGCACACTCACAATGGTGCTGACGAAGATTCAAGTCTAGGATGTGACACTTTGTAGCCTAGTAAACAGGTACGGAAGATGTGGAAGAGCTCACTACCTGCATCTTTAGTGAACTACCCTGAAGAATTTGACGCTTTTTTTCTGTACATCTTGGCTAAATTATTAATTCATAACACAAACTAATGCACATTTGACATGGCCATATTTTTTCTGTGTCAGATGCTGCCTTCATTGGCACTGAGAATGAATAATTTACCCTAAAGATGTAGGCAGCAAGCTCCTCCAAAAGTAGGTAATTATGTACTGATCTACACAGTGTCATATTCCAAAAAATGTGAATCTTCAAGTAAAATGCATGATGGCAAGTCATATGACTAAGTAACTAATGCCCTTGAATTAAATAAAAGCTTTTATATGTGTTTCAGTTTGTTTTACACCCTCATTTAATATCAGATGTTGTAATTCTCTTGAAGGAGGATGCTGATTTTCTGTGCCTACTGCTACATTAGAAACTCATACATAACACAGTATGACATTGAGTCCTGCTTGTATCTGTGAATGGCCACAGAAAGTACACGTACTTGGTTCCATCACCACTCGTTCATAAGCACACATAATCTAATCTTATTGTAATTCCATTACAGTTTACTGCCAACTGAAACTGATTATCACTGGATAATGGTTAGCACACCAGCTTTGCATTTGGCAGATGCTTGGTCCATATCTGAAGCAGTGACACTATTCAATCCTGTAAGGCCCCACCACTTCAGAATTATTCTGAATCTGTCATTTATAATTACCATATAATTTCCCATGCATTTTTATAGAAGTAATGCAATCAAAATGCAATGAAAGTAGGAATTAACTTTAATGCTTATCATGCTGCAGATATATATATTTTCCCCTGTGACATGTTACTTTAGGTCAGTTTTAGTTAGGTTTTGTTACAGACATATGTGTATATTCTTCATCACTGTATGCTAAATTAGCTAAAAAAGAAAGAGGGGGGAGAATAATTTACTTGTGTTTAGGAGTGTAGTTATCTCCTGGTGCATTGATAAGATAATGCATATAGGTCACAGAAGGAATGGCTGAGCCAGCATGTTTAGAATCATTAAGGGTGTATAATATTATAGTATACTAACCTCATAAGGCAGTTCCACCGCCTGGGCTTCAAGACTGCCACTATAAGCATACTTGTAGATATTAACATTCTCCATAAAATTTGCATTGAAACATTGGCCCACATCCACATAGAAGCAGCTCTGTGTTGTCTTGTCTAAGTCAAAAGCATGTTGCCATTTCCCTTTGAAGTACATGGCACTGGTCAGCATCAAATTAGTGCGTCTTGAGATGCTACCTGTGGAAAGTAAAATGCAGCAAAATGTTAAATTTACATCCCGACTGTAGCAAATTGTTGTGTGGCAAGAAGTGGAAAAATTCATTGAGAAGAGTTTGTTGCTGTCTGATGTAAGCATTTTGTTTATTAGCTGGATAGATCATTGCCCTCACAGGCTAGATAACCACTGGCACTGATTAGGATATACTAGTAGACTGGCACTGCTAGTAGTTTGGCAGTGGTCAGGATATGCTAGTAGTTTGGCAGTGGTCAGGATATGCTAGTAGTTTTGCACTGGTCAGGATATGCTAGTAGTTTGGCAGTGGACAGGATATGCTAGTAGTTTTGCACTGGTCAGGATACACTAGTAGTTTAGCACTAGTCAGGATATGCTAATAGTTTTGCACTGGTCAGGATATGCTAATAGTTTGCACTGGTCAGGATATGCTAGTAGTTTTGCTCTGGTTAGGATATGCTAGTAATTTAGCACTGGGCAGGATGAGCTAGTAGTTTGGCACTGGTCAGGATATGCTAGTAGTTTGGCACTGGTCAGGATATGCTAGTAGTTTAGCACTGGTCAGGATAAGCTAGTAGTTTGGCAGTGGTCAGGATATGCTAGTAGTGTGGCAGTGGTCAGGATATGCTAGTAGTTTTGCTCTGGTTAGGATATGCTAGTAGTTTGGCACTGGTCAGGTTATGCTAGTAGTTGGGCACTGGTCAGGAAATGCTAGTAAGCTGGCACTGGTCAGGATAAGTTAGTAAGTTGGCACTGGTCAGGATTTGCTAGTAGTTCATTGACAGTTTCATAAATCATGTCACACTGTAGAGAATCAATAGCATATTGAGACTAGAGATGGAATTAAGATGTTGACAAATTAAGAAATATATACTGAAATTTTATTGTTTTTGACACTGTAGTTTGGCAGATGGCAACCAAACTATACACTGACAGAAGTATTGTTTCTTCTGGTATGTGACACTGCATCACAGGTTATTTGGTTCCCAGCAGTTTCAGACAATGAATGGTCTCGTCTTCAAGGGTCGGAAGAGGAGACCCCTACGTCGTCTCATAATGTTAGGGACCCAACAACAGCCTGTGATGGAGCATCATATCCCAGGAGAACTGATTCTTTCTAGCGGCTAAGAGAACCTCAGATCTCACAAATTTATGGAAGTCTGTTTTCCCATTGAAAAGCGTATGATTAATTAGGAAGTGGAAAAATACTTCATAATTAGGAAATTTGTGATTATATAGCTCTCCTGGTATTGATACACTACAGTTTTCCAGTCTGAGATGTATGATAACTTGATCTGTGTTCACAAAATTCAAATGAATGCTAGGTCAGAGAAATATGTTAGTATTTGCTTTGATAGCCTGGCAGCTCTGATAGCCCTTCGGGCTGCCAAAATGGCGTCACCATTGGTACAACAGTGCCAAAAGGTGCTGAATAACATTTTCACCTGGTATTCTATGGGACTGTTCTGGGTCTCTGAACACTCTGGGGTACATGGAACTGAAATTTCTGATGAGCCTGCAAGATAGGGCACTTTTCACCAGTTTGTTGGACCTGAACTGCCCTTGGGGGTCTCAAGGCAGAATATAGGAGAAAAAATAAAATGCTGGATGGACAACCAGCATATGGCAATGTGGTGGGGTCTTACCAGTACCCAGAGACAGGCTGGAAAACTGATTTTGGGCCCTAGTATGACTGCAAAGACCAGGCTACTGTACTTTAACAGGACACAGTCCAGGGCTGTTATCAGCCTCCATACTGGACATAACACCCTGAGAAGACATCTTTGTTTAATGGGACTGATTAACAGTCCCTTATGTAGGAGGTGTGCAGCAGAGGAGGAAATGTCAGCCCATGTTCTGTGTTAGTAGGAAGCACTGGCCTCATGTAGACTTGCATATTTGTGCTCCTTTTTCTTGGACCCAGAGGATGTTAAGGAGTCTAAGTCGGGGGGCAATCTGGAACTTTATTAAAACAAACATGACTCCCATGACTTGGACATCAGATTATGGGGCACAGAGGGCCTGTCTAAGAGGCCTAGATGCATCGGGATCGAAAAGGTTTGAACCCAGTTACTCTTCTGTTATATTCTGTCCTTGCATTGTAATGTGGCTATCAAAGATGTCACAGTGTCCTCTATGTGTAGAATGTGATTGTCTGAGATATGACAGTCCTGTAGATGTTACCAACATTTGGGAGGAATATTGGTAACTACGAAGGCCATTGAGTAAGGAAAGTTTCCTACATCATAAATTTGAATGAAAATTCCTTGCAGCATTAAGTGTGTAGCTGTTATTCCACTGAAGTATCATTATTTTTTAACATAATCACCTAGCATATTGGTGCATTTCCCCAACTTGTCTTGAGTTTAAAAATTCCATCATGAAATTTGTCTTGCATTTGTAGCCATTCATGAATATTTCTACTTAATCATTACTGTTGAATGTGTCAAGATAGGGCAGGTGCTTCAATGTTCTCAGGGTTTATGTTGAAACATAATGATACTGCAGGAGAATAAAGTGAGCTGCATTTAACATTGTAATGACTTCTAATTTAATTGTTATGGGCAGAGGAACCTTACATACAGAACATACATTGTATTTATGAGACTGCATGGTGTCACGTGCCAGAAGATCACAGTCTGACATTTACCACAGGCACTTGGATGACTGCAAGTGAGATGGTATCATAGAGAAATAACATATGGATTTGGGTTGGCTTGAACTGGCTCAGGATAAAGGTCACTGCCTGTAGTCAAAGCTAGAGGTATTGAACTCTTGACTTACACTTGTGTTGAAGAATAATAATTTCACACCAGCGACCTCCCAGCACCGTGTATGACATCCTATCATGAATGAACTCTACTCTCTTAACTACTGATTCTGTTCTATGATGTACAGTACTTTTATTTACCATAAAATGCAGGGAATTTCTGACTATCTGAAGACTTGTTAGTGTCTCAGGAAGGACTCTGCTCCATGGGCTAGGTGGTTGGATGGTTGGGATGGGTTGGGTTGGGTTGGTTTGGTTTGATTTGGTTTGGTTGGTTGGTTGGTTGGTTGGTTGGTTTCATTGGTTGGTTGGTTGGTTGGTTGGTTTGGTTTGGTTGGTTGGTTGGTTGGCTGGTTAGTTAGTTACCATTGTTGAAGGGATAATATATGAAACTTGTTTTATGATTTGATGTTTGTGTGACTGTGCATCTCTGATACAATAGTATAAACAACCAACTAGATGCAACAATAACAATTTATCAGTAATTTCAGTCAGCTCAACATGTTTCAGGCGATAATTTCACCCATCCTCAGGAGCACTAGACTGTGTTTACAGCTTGTGGTATAATGGACCGAAGAAGTTGCCTGCTGGTGACAAGGTTGAGGTGGAACTGGTTAACCAGTTCCACCTCAACCTTGTGCTTCTTTGGTGCATTATACAACAAGCTGTATACACAGTCTAGTGCTGCTGAGAATGGGTGAAATTATCGCCCAAAACATGTTAAGCTGATTGAAATTACTGATAAATTGTTATTGTTGCATCTAGTTGTTTATACTATTGTTTTATGATAGCTGTATTGGCCTTCACCATTAAGTTGAAACTCTTGTGCAACATCTGCTACACAGCGAACAAGAAAAAAATTTTTCTTGACTTATTTAACAGTATCATGTGAAGTGCATAAATGAACAGAGAAAATTATGGGAATAGTAGTTATTGCTTGATTTGAGTTGTAACTAGAAATGACTTCTGGACCGGGATTTGAAACAGCTGTTCAGAGGGCAGGTGTGATGAGGGAAGCACAAATTCAGTCTGCTTAAACAGACCACACTCACGTTATCACAACATATTTTCAAAGCTCCACAGTAATATTCTTTCCTGTATTTGTTGGTCTTCCATGTGATCATTTGAAACAGTCTTCACTGCCAAAATTTTCTGCAAATATTTTTCCCATTCAACCTGTGTCTGGCATAACTCGTGTGGGTTTCATGAATGTTGCCAGTCTTGTTACAGTGAAAACCTAGATAATATCGTGAATTGAGCCATACCTGCTGCTTAAAAATCGTTACATTGTCATCATTTATCATCATCATCTCATTTTATTCAGTGTTACAGGACATATGCCAATAAAAATGCATAATTGGCTGATGTAAGGATCAGTCATTTTCAGTACATAGTTAGCAGTAAGTTATACACAGTGCAATCCATAAGTTTTAGGACTGATTTTTTAAGTAACAGAATTAGAGCGATCTATCGGCCAACCCAGTAAGTACCATCAACCAACATCCGTTCACACACTGAGTTTTGTTTGTTTATCTTTGACAGTGTACAAGTTATAACTGGTCTTGTAAAGTCAGTTTTCTATATACATCATGGATGGTGGAAGTAAACAGAGAGTTGCCATAAAATTTTGTTTCAAATCCGGTCTATCTGTGACAGAAACACTAGTATTGGTGCAGAAGGCTTATGTGAATAAGGTTGTGAACCGATCATTTTTAGGTGGTGTTCTCAATTTTGAGATGCAGGGAGCTGATAGAAGATGACGAGGGAGGTGGCCATCCAAAATCAACTCAAACTGAGGTAAACATTGCTGCTGTTGTTGATTTGGTAAAAAATGACATCAAATTGCATCAAGAATGATAGCAGAATCTTTGAACATCCCCAAGACTGTAGTTCTTCAGATTCTGAGAGACGATTTGGGAAAGAGAAAGTTGTGTGCATGTTTTGTTCCACACTCCTTGACACCTAAGCAAAGGGAAGATTGAGTCACATTTTGCCAAGACATTATCGCAATGGCTGATGAAGACAAAAATTTTTTTAACAAAATTATTGTGGGAGATGTGACCTGGTGTTTTGCCTATTACCCCGAAAAAAAAAAAAAAACAACAGAGTTCTGAATGGGTTGGTGAGACATCCCCTCAGCTGAAGAAACTGAAATTCCAAAGGTCCCGCATCAAGACCATGTTGCTAATTTTTTTTTACTCTAAAGGTATACTGCACAAAAATTTCATACCAGAGGGAAAAACAGTAAATGCAGAATTTTGCAAAGGAGTAATGGATCGCCTCTTGAAGCACATTCATTGGGTTCATCCAGCTGTCTTCTGCTCTCGAGATTTTTTCTTCTTGCACGATAATGCGCCCACCCACAAAGCTGCGTTTGCCAATTTTTGACCCCCCAAAAATGTTACAACCCTTTATCACCCCCCGTACTCTCCAGATTTATCTCTGCCAGTCTATTTTCCATTCGCCAAGTTGAAAATGAAGTTAAAAGGACTCCACTTTGCAGATGTTGCTGAGATCCAAGAAGCTGTAATTGATGAATTAAAGAAGGCCCAAAAAGAGGAATTTTCAGCAGCTTTTCAGAAACTGTACGACTGCTTAAAAGCCTGTATATATGCCAGTGGAGCTTGTTTTGAACAAAGAAAAAGGTGTATGTCTTCCTCATGTGTCTTCGATTTTAAAAAAAATATCAGTCCTAAAACTTTTGGACTGCACTGTGTAGTACGTACCTGGGTCTACAAGAGATGGTATCTGTCCATGTGTGACCATGTTGACCCATCCGTTAATGGACTGAGCTGCATAAAGAGGTGAGAGAAAGTCCACCCTTGCAATATCAGCACGGTAGTATTGGTTCAGTGTAATCTGATACTGCTGTTGTGGACTGAAGGTGCTTGATATGAATATCCGGTTTCCTGCCTCCACCACGTTGGGTGGATTTTTTACCTGCGTTATGAAATTTGTTTTACTAAAACTAGAAACATATGTTTGTAAAGAGGTTGATCTGTAATTGAAAGTTGAGGAAATGTTAAGGAACAGCCGTTTCATGGCCTTCAAGTTATTACACATTGACAAATTGACAGACTCTTATGGCAAGGCTGGTAGGTGTGATGCTAACATTTTTTATTGGAAATATGACAAAAATGTGGAAAAATCAAAATTATGGGAATGAAAGTTACAAATCAAAGTGATAGTCATGATGGAATTCTAAATCAGTTACGTGTGTCATAATTGTGATGGAAGATTCACCTGTAAAGAGTTGAGCAAGTTGTAGAATTGTTGCCTTACAACCTTCTCATCATCTGGAAGCCTTAGAGCTTCTTTCACTTCCTTGGCTGAATTTCCCCCAGCACCTTCCAGAAGCATGGCTAGTGAAAACTTTATAGAGGCAGGTGATAGCAATAAATTGCCATACTGAGAACTGGCCATTGCCTGTAAAGTGATAAAACAAGCCTAGTATATAGGATATTTAGGCATTTTGTATAGAAAGTTGTTGAAATTATATAAATAAGTGCATTACCAACACTTCCATATGGGTGTGAGAATTGAACTGTAATAAAACAGCATTAAATAAGACCTGAGACAGTGCAGGTGAAATTTATGAGGTCATTTGCAGAATTTTTGAGTACTTTATATGACCATAAAATGAACGAATAAAATGCAAACTCAATTTAAATGATTTAATTAAAATTGTTATGAATTTTAGGTGTATACAGTCACAACATGTATTAAGACTGAATGATACAAACATTCCCAAGGTGGTATATCTTACAAAGCGATTTAAACTGGGTGGACCAAGTAAATTACACAGTGCAAAAAGCCTGGAAGGCAGTTCAGTTTGTAATGCGTGTTCTCAAAAAAGGAAATAACAGGACAAAAAGTTTAGCCTACAGGTCACTGGTATGTCCTGTTCTTGAATATGGGTCTTCATGCTTGGATCCATGCATAGGACATATAAATGCGTTAGACTGAGTACAGAAGAAGGCTGCTGAATTTACTAATCACACCAAGGATTCTGACTGGGAAACCTTGGCTCAGCGTAGGATGATAGCGCGCGTATGCACACTTTTTAAAGTGCACTCTCGGGAACAGGCTTGGAAAGCTATACGCGACAGGTTGCAAAGGCCTTGCTATTTGAGCAGGGTTGTTTGGAAAATTAGGGACAGGATATCGGGAATTATTCCTTTGTAAATAGAACCATAAAAAACTGGAACCAACCACCTGCAGAAGCGTTAAGTACTTTCCCTTGTAAACCTAAAATATTTAGAAAAAGATTTAGAAAAGCAAATATAAGCAAGATGAAGCAAAAGGAATAGAAGTGTGGCTACAACCGTCTAAAAGTGCAATGAGGTGAAGTGTAGTGATGTGGGGTGAAATGGAGCAGTAAGAAATTTAAATGAGGTTAAGCCAAATGAGGGGGTAATGAAGTGTAGTGAAGTGTAGATGGATAAAGTTTAAATGGGAATAAGTGAAATGTTGACAAGTGTATTGAAGTGCAGTGAAGGTCTTAGGAACAGGATGTCTATCATTATTAGAAAATATACAGACCGTACGAAATTTTAGTGCTTCTTTCATATTCTTTTGGTTCTGTTGTGTTTCATTGTATATATGGTTATATGTTTTGTATGCTTCTATTTAATTTTGTATGTTATGTATTTTTTTTTGTTCCATTCTAAGTATTATGTCTCATTGTGTTGTTCTGTGTATTGTTTGTGTAAATGTGCCACCGGGTGTCAGCCCAACTGAAGTTAACGAATGTATCGCATTGTATCATATGGGAGCACTCCGACTGTCAGAACAAAATTAGCATGACCAGGGAAAAGGTAGAGAGACCAATATTCATGAAAGTGGAACGAACAAGGAACGTGTTCTGTCCCATTACTGATATTAGGTAGGAATGTTGTCAGTTCCAATATTTGAATTTCAATTTGAATTTATTTACATTCTGTGATTCCAAAACAGGTTAACATTTTACCTTGGATACAGAATAAGTCAAGAAAATAATACATACATAGAATAGTTGTTGTTACATTACAGTTAGCTTAACACTGATTTGGCTTAATTCATCATTTTCTCTTTACATTAAATATTCATCTATAGAGTAGAAGGACTGAGCATGTAGATAATTTTTAGGGCTGATTTAAATTGTTTGCATTATCACTTAGATTTTTTAAATATTTTGTGGGAGACTGTTAAACACTTTGATACTAGTTGAGTAGACTCCTTTTTAATATAGTAATAAATTCGATGAAGTTTGGTGAAAGTTATGTCTATGTCATAATTTTATAGACATCAGAATTTAATGTAAATTTATTTTCATTGCTAATGACAAATAAGAGAAGTGACTATAGATATTGTGATCGAAGAAGTAGAATTTTTAAGCTTTTGAATAAATCTCTACACGAGACTCTACTTCTGTATCCTCTAATATTTCTAATTATATTCTTTTGTATATCAAGTAAAAATGTTTGTGCTGTTTGTAGAGTTCTCCCAAAATATTAATCCATAGTTCGTAATAGGATTAAAATAGGCGTAGTAAACCATCTTCACTGTTTCCTGCGATCTAAAGGCCTTAACTGATCTCATTGCACAGAAAGCTGCACTTAATTTATATGTAATTTATTATATACAGTGCTGATTATAGATGCATACATATCAGTTTTTGGGCTGTGGTGGAATGGTATTGACAGGGAAAAGTCGATTTACTGCTAGCAGAACCTGTCCCTTTGCCACATAGCTTACCACAGAAGTCCTGATTAGGATAATGGCATAAAGAATAATGCATACTGAGTAACTGACTTGGTGACTGTTGAATGACATTGCATTAACGGGAAAAGTTATGTAGAATAACCCATATTCACATACTGTTTGTTTTTGTCAACTGAAAATATTTATTCTAAGGTACATAGAGAATTTAGAAATGGAAGCAAGTGTACTCACAGAACTTAATAAGTGTTCTGTTTGTTATCTATAAGTAAAATACTTGAACTTCAATCTGGAGATAGCAAGCAGGTCTCTTAAAATTACTAGTACATTACACATTAGGATTAATCAGTGACCTTATGTACACAAGTGTCAGAACCCTAGTGAAGTGTCCTTATGTATATTTCGGTGAGGGGTGACCCCTATAGAAACAAGTTGCTGTCATTTATGATCTCATTTGGTGAACTTTTATGAGGTATTAGCCAGAGCCAGCAAACAAGTACACTTACTAAAGTACCAACACATTCATTGGCTGAACCACTGCATAATTTGCTCTGTTATATTTGCTTAAAATAAGGCCATGTGTTTGCACATCACAATTATAATGTTGCACAAAGTTAATGTGATGAGGTCACAGTATTTGATTTGTGACTTATGTTTTTTTAAGATTTATATATTATGACTTACCATCATCATCATCAATTAACAGTACAAAAATATTCAGTACAAATACGACTGTTTATTTATCAAAGAAATCAGCTGCATGTTTCGGCTGAAATATAAAACCATCATCAGGCCAATTACGAAAATGAAAAGGAAAATTTAACAGCTGCATGGCTTTGAGGTCTCGAAACCTTATAAAACACTGTTACATAAATTTATATGTAATATGTATAACATAGCCTATATAAATACTTGTATATTTTAGCTGAAATATGTAGCTGATTTTATGAATAGTTGTGCTTCGATAGAATATTTGTGTACTTTTAATTAAGCTGTAAACAAAACGGAGGTGAATCACCATAAGATGGTGATGATGATGATCATCATGATCATGATCATTGGTTAGTGATAATTACCGGTTAATGTTTAACCACTCTCTCGCTGATTCTCCTTCTGCAACCAGCATGTAAGTTCTTCCTCTGTTCTAACGCATTTTCAAGACCATACAGTAATACAGCATTGCCATACTTATTTAATTATTTGTGTATTAATAATTAGATTACTTAAATGTGCTTTAGTATGTGTGTGTGTGGCCTGCTTGAAAAGTAGGTGAAAGAGCCATCCTGTGGAATACAAGTGTGCACGTTGCGCTTTGTACTGTTACAGGTATGGTAATTTCAGTAGTAACTGCCATGCCATAATTACAGTACCGTTATTTTTTATGAACGTAATACTTACTTACTCCATGGTGCAGAGTCCTTCTTGAGAAGCTAACTGGTTTGAAGCTGGTCAAGAAATACCCCGCATTTCACTGAACCCGAAGGTTCATTACCGCACTCACAAGCGCCCGCCACCTGTCTCTAGAACGTAATACATTTCTGATGTTTGAAAGTTACCTTAAGGAGATCAAGGTCAAAGAAATTGAATCTGTCTTTACTCTCTGCTTCTAGTTTTGCTCGGATGCTGCTTTGTTGGCTTGCGGATTGTTGAACCATTAAGCTCATGAGTGCTGCACCTAAAAATGAAATAATTATTCATATACTCGTATATTATTTTGTTTCTTGTAATTAAAAGCGAACAGAGGAACTGTTATTCTGTTACTAGAGACTCCTTGAAAATGGCCCAACTGGGTCAAACCATATGGGATAATGATCGAAGACGGTTAGGGATGTCTCCCTGTAAAATAGTATTTAGATGTTTTTAAGGCTTGTTCGCAAAAATTGCGAAAAGCGACTATCAGCTACATCATGTTTGTCCGTCTGCCGCATGGAACAGCTCGGCTCACACTTGACGGATTTCAGTGATATTTGATATTTGAAGATTTTTCGAAAATCTGTCGAGAAAATTCGCGTTTCATTAAAATCTGACAAGGATAACGGGTACTTTACTTGAAGACCGATATACATTTTGGATCATATCTCGCCCAGTTCTTCTTAGAATGAAATATGTTTCAGACAAAAGTTGTGGAGAATATCAAAACACATTTCATATTCAATAACTTTTTTTTTTCAGAACATCGTGCCGTTTATGAGATAATGTGGAAAAATGCCATAGAGCCGGATAGGCCACAGATGACAATATGGCGCATGCGCTTTGCATGCTGAATAACTAATGCTAGACACAAACACACACACACACACACACAAGCACACAAACACACAGACACAGACAGAATCTTTAATACTTATTGCTTTTCCACTGAAACAGTGGCCGCACGAGCGCGCCTCAATATTACGTTATACGTACACTGCCTGTCTTGTTAATTGGTGTAATGTTTAGTTTCCTTTATCAGCTCTGTTTGTTGTATATTACCTCGAATGGTTGTGTAATTTGTGAATGACGGACTGGGGAACGGCGTGAAAGTAAGGGTCGCAGCCCGTTTTAACATTTCAAGCTCGGTGGTTGCTGTGTGTAGTCTCTGTTTCAACATTCACAAGTTTCTGCGTGTTGTTCACACAGCATATTTATATGTTTCTTATGGCTCTCAAAGTATGCCGAAATTTTCTTTCACACTTGGATTAACTCTCCTGGTACTTTATAGTTGAGACGCAGCGCGGTTAAATGGGAGGTAGGAACTGGACTTTAAAATATTATTCAGGTGGGTTTTAGGCTTAAAATAATTGGGCTGTAATCACGAAAAATTTGAAGCAGCAGTCCGTAGTTGTAAACCAGTATCCTCCGAACATGGGACGGAAACACTGACTTCCGCGACGCGGATGTTCTTTAATGAGGACGATTTTACGGTGTGTGACGACTTTCGTGAGAACTGTGACAATCTGCTGATAGCAATTGAGAATGAAGATGCGAAAGCGAGTTACAAACAGAGTTAAAATTACGACTGCACCCGAGTTTCGAACAATACTAAAAAAAAAATACAGTCACTCCTGTGGTTGTGTTCTTAAGTACAGTATGATTCAAAAAGATGGACTCAATTTCGTACGTCTATATTTCCTGAACTATACATGGTATGTGAATGATCTACATAACATTTGAAAGAGGAGGTCCTAAATTTTCAAATACCACCGCTAGAGCGCTCGCCTAGCGCACAGCCGTGCAGCAGCGTCAGTTGAGAGCAAATTGGCTACTATGCAGCACAATATTTTTTGCGTTCGTGAGTTCATTGAAACTCAGTCGGCGACTGCTGTGCAGCGTGCGTTTCGTCTTCGTTTCAACATTCAGCCTCCAACGAGGAAGAGCATTTGTCGTTAGAATCACCAATTTGAGCAAATAGGCTGTCTGTGTAAAGTCAAAAGTTCCGGCCGACCACTTGTATCAGAGGAGAACGTGAGACGAATTCAAGAGAGTATTGAGCGTAGCCCACGCAAGTCAACCCGTAGAGCGAGCAAAGAACTTGGAATACCGCAACCAATTGTCTGGCGTGTGTTGAGGCGCCGTTTACTGTTCCAAACCATACCGCCTTTGAGTCCGTCTTTTTGAATCACGCTGTATTTCAGTTTATTTTGAAGCGCATCTTTGGGCCGAGATTGTAAGGTTTACTTTCTGTCGAACAGGAAACAGGCCCACTGACCACCATAACGTGACGTCATAGTAAAATTATTTTCGTAACGTCCCTGGCGTTAGGTCAGCGAGCCTGCGTTGACATCGCAAGAGTCAACAGATTGTGCTAAGTCTTGTGCCCTTACATCAGTATTCAGAGAAGAGGGAATGTTAGCATAGGATGCCACTCTTGAATACGTAACATCTGTAATCACGTGGTCTAGGAGGGCTACAAAGAAGTTAAAATCTGTTGTGACGGCAGTGAAGAATACTGTTGGTGGCTTTGTCACATGTAACCTGTACTTCTGTGGGTAGTAGACGAGAATCGCGCTGAAGGTCGTCATGGAAAATGACAGGGATTTTATGGAAGAAACCCACGTACAACTGACACTATGAAGCAGGGTAGCCCTACTTCTGGAGCTAATACTTGCTGAACTGTTCCAAAATTTCCCCTCCTTTGAAACCCAAAGGTTCGTTGCCATGTTTACGAAAGCCTGTCATTGGCTCTTAAACCGGAGCCAGATGAATCCTTTGTATATGGTCACAACTATTTGAACCCTAGTAGTGTCCTGTCCACGCTTGCGTCTCTCAAATTGTCTCTTACGATTTTCATACCGAAATCGTGTAAGTTTCGCACCGCGGCTTGGATTGCCTAGTGATAGTGTGGAAAATAGTGGCGTTATAAATTATGAGATGGCCTGTTTATGATGGTTCAGTGACGTCAGTCATTGGGTTTTTTTGTTTTTGTTTTGCGTGTGGCTGCACCGTTTTTTTTTTTTGCGGTAGGTTGGTTGCGAGATTGTAAATCAGCATGGTGTTAATAATTAACAGACGTATTTGCAGTGTCAAGTCGTGTCGTGTCGTGGGCAGTTTGTCGGAATTGCAGAACATGATACTTGTACATTTCTCTGATTGGTCAATCCGTATGTCTTCTGTGTAATTTCAAGCATCAGTGAGACGTAAGAGAAAATTGTTTGCGGTCGTGTTAAAGGCTGTCCTGTCAAGTCCGATACACATGGACAGCCCTTGCGTGTGTGTGTGTGAAACTAACCACATCAGGGCCTATTTTCTTTGTCACCACAAGCATAACCTCACCAATGAGTGCGCTGTGAGTGCTTCTAGCGCCATAAAGTGGGTGAAATGGTATGTCGCCTCTTCACCTTCATCTAATTCCAGAGGTGCGGCAATTTGCAAAAAAAAATTCTAGTCGCCGCCAAATTCTTGGCGCCAGGTGGGTGACATGAGGCAAGTTCCATAATGAGAACCCACAGTTCTGGAGTGACCTATGAACCTTGCTGTTGTGTAGCGCTTTGTGCTTGGTGTATGTGAACTGATAAACATTTTTGTATGTAAAAGAAAAGAAGGCAACGTGGTAACCTCAAAACGTTTCGGGAATCACTTTATCGGCGTTCTGATTTACACCTCCTGCCCCCATTTTCAAGGTCGAGGTTTTAACCCTGGCTGTATCCCACCTAAAAGTTGGTAACCATCTAACTGGATACGTGGCGCCACATTATGCAAGGTCGCAACAATCTGAATATTTTGGAATGCGGCTCTGTAATTTGAGTCAAGTTGTATTGTCATGGTACTCGTTATGTGAAAGGTTGCTAACAGCACTTCTTTCAAATGACGGGTTCACTGTAGTGCGAGTAGCAGCGGGAAAAACCTTCACAGTACGTGCTAATTGCATTGACAATCAGTAGCTGTGTTCAACAATTTTCAACCAGCAGCCACTCCAAAGATGGTTGTAGTCAGCGCTTATATCACATACGGGGTGCCTGTAAAGATAGACCGCTATTTAAATTGCTCTCTTCATTTTGAAAAATCAGTCAGGGACTCAAAGAAATTTTTTGAAGCTCCGTACAAATGCAGCTGCCTGTATTTAACCCTTAAAACGCCGAATTTAATCCCATCTGCCATTGCTGGCATTATTAGGAGCTCACCATATACTCCACGTTAGCAGGATAATGGACGGAACACTCACGATACCCCTTTAGGTGCGTTCGCAAAACATTGCGACAGTGGACTCCGTCATGTCCGTCCATCCTTTTGTCCGCGTGGAAGAAATGAGGTCCCACTGAACGTATTTACGTGAAATTGTGCATTGGGGATTTGTACTTAATTCTGTGGATGAGATTCTAGTTCGGTTAAAATCGGATAAAAATAACACGCTGTACAAGAAGACATACGAAGTTTTACATTACTTTCTCGCCAATTACGAGATAAGTAGAAGAAATACGATGTCCCGCCGTTCACGATATAAACACAAGAAATACAGAAGGGTCGGAGAAGCCGAAGAAACAGTTGAAAGTCAAAATGTAATGTGGCGGCACATAGACGCAGGGTAATCAGAACAAAAACCCATATGCGTCTGGATGTTGCTTAATACGTTTTGTTTCCTGTCTTGTTAAAACATGTTTCGGACGATGATTATAAATTATCGTAAATCATAAACAGTTTGAATATGCTCAAATTACTGTTTGATCCCTTTTCGAAGTAAATTATTGAGCTTCCAGTATACAGCGAAATTGTTGCAACCATCTTCTTTAACGATTGGAAAGATTTGTATACTGTCCTACACTTACTGTTTCATAAAAGACGAAGAATGGCTTGTATATGTGGACCGCCGTAACCAAGGGTCATACGTTCCAAGGCCTACCGCGGTTACGGAAAACCGCGGATAATACCGAGCCCTATGTATAACGTCATATAACGCGATATTCGTGTAACGTGAATAAATACAGTAAAGTTTAATTGATAAATTACGCACAGTAAGACATTACCAACATTAAATAACGCAATAATGAAGTGTACTGTACACTACAGTGTACAGTTACAGTGTACTTTTTCTCTCTCTCGTATGTATGACAGTAAGGGATTCTGACGTTTTAGCCTAATCCTCAATAGACGATTGAGCAATGAAAAAATACAGTACCTGTACTGTACAGTATCATGCATAGTTTCAAGCGATGACAGAACAATAAAAATCGTGCTTTTCCATCCCAAGCGCTGCATAAATAAACAATGAAAAAAGTGTTACTGTTACACATTTTATAAGGAACAATCATACGTACGTACCTGTACATAACCTATAATAAGAAAATTTGATTTGTTAAAAAATATCTTAGCCTATCGTGGATATTCACCGACTTATCCATTCTTCTTGTTGCTTTCTGAACACAAACACTGTGATAACGCGGCAACTAACTGAAACAGCGAGAACGCTAGAAGCAGAATGGTTGGCAAGTTTGCGGGGAAGCGTGG
>Ga0123352_10002852_pt1 | contig 24568 bp, 10 predicted proteins | sample TergutLab28metaG_FD_89700 | JGI IMG/M metagenome (GOLD analysis project Ga0123352, IMG submission 89700) | Labiotermes labralis P1 segment gut microbial communities from Petit-Saut dam, French Guiana - Lab288 P1 | ecosystem: Host-associated > Arthropoda: Insects > Digestive system > Gut ...
GAGGGAAGTTGAGGTTACAGTTTTTAGTACTCCTGATGATGGGTGCTGTGACACCCGAAACATGTAGAGTGATTTTGCAGTAATTAAATATCTGCATACTGTTGCATCTAGTTGGATTTTTTTAACACTGACGTAAACTTGTTCTTACATGTAAAATATGTGCTGAAGTTTCATCAAGAGTAATTAACTGAAAATATGTTCTCTGAACAGATAGGTACATAAAGAGCAGCTCCTACACTGACACAGCTACAGGCCAAGTATATACAAGTCAGAAGGGTCGTTAGAAGATAACATATCACGTTAATAACAGGAAGAATTAAAAAAATACTTATACCGAAGTTACACAAACACCATCTCTTTTAGGTCTCTTGGATTACAATTTATAGGCGAACCCCTAACAGTGTCATTTTAAGATTCTAAATGTAATCAGATAATATTAAATAGGTAGTAAATAGTAGCACGCGTATTACTGTGAAATAAATAAAACAGTACCTCCATCTCATGATGGTGGTAGTTACTTCACACGTCATGAGAGCTTAAAGCTGCTGATTAAATTTATTTGTATTGAGTGGATGCATAATTTTTGCTGCATTAACACGCCTACACAAATTCAAGTAACATACCGTCCGTTCCACAACGACCTGGCCGAACTTCAGAAGCATGTACCAGAGGTCACATGGAGCAAAACATCCTATAAACCACAGGTCGATTTATCGAGTTAAGCAAGTTGTAACCTTAATCGAATTGAGTGCTAGCGCACACAGCTGGCACAGCTTGCCTCTGCAATTTATAAATGAGAAATATGTCAACATACATTATGTACACGGTTTCTGTAGCGGAAATACATCATAGTAAGGTTCCTGTAAGGTAAGGCCAGTGGTGACAACAAGATACTGAAGTTCCACACTTAAAATTACTTTAGTTTGAAAACAAATTTTTTTTTCAGAGGCTACATCCTTGTCTCGAGTGACTGCAGAAAGCGAACAACCAGGGCCAGGAGTGGACGATGTTCTGGATACAGTGCAGTGAAGCTCGGTCACAGGTGTAAGGAGAATTTACATAAAGATTGGCGTTGTATAGACACAGGCAACGAGGATTTTACATGACGATGATATATACCAATTATCATAGCAGCTAAAAATTCTCTTCGAAGAACAGCGCCAATTGCCACACGGCTACATGGGTATCAGCCACAAAAGGACACGTCAAATTTCACATGAAGTAGTAAAAAGTATTTTTCTTCCAACTGGGGTTTTCGTTGAATGTAAGATAAGTCTACGAAACTACCATCTGGAGGAAAGTGCACGGAGGGATGTTTAACAGCAGGCTGTAAAGCCAATCTTCAGTAAATAAAACCTCTTCATTTGGAAAATGTGTCTCTTGCCGGAGGAGGACGAACTTAGACGCAACTCGGAGCGCTTCAACACTTCGGCAGAAATATTACAGAGTAAATTAACGTAACTGTGAAAAGTAAAGCAGTCCCGTTACAGGCTCAGAAGGGCCCAGAGTGTTCCAAGAAGTTAAGGTTCCCAGATTTCATGACAATGGCACAGGATGGTGGTAGGTTGTCAGCCTTAGGCACCAACCGCCTTTACCCCCAGGAAATACTCCTTGTACTCATTTCTGTTAGAGGCTGAGTCGACCCCAGAGACATAGAGTGATCGGAAGTATTTTACGTCAATGAAAAATCCTCTGACTCCAGCTAGGATCGAACTAGCAGCCTTCCTATTTGTAGCACAGCACCTTGGCCAGTGTGCTACCACGGTCCCCACGTAACTGTGAAGAAAGATGGATAACAATAGGTTGACCGGTTACCCCTTAGTTTTCTTCGGCCGGGGAAACTTCTCAGTGCTGATGTACCACAGCAGTAAGTCGGAAAATTCTAGTAGAGTGCGTAATCGAAACGACTGCTGACATAAAAAAGGATATGAAACACATTCAGTTGAAGTTTTTGAAATGTTACCAACAAATGCACACAATTCGTTAGCATTAAAATAATGCTTTAATAGGCAAACAAATACATGCTTCGGGCCTTACTGACACAACATCAGGGAGTGTACATTTGTATAAAATAATCGTTCAACAATTCTATCATTCTCAATATGTAGAATTGTCTGCAGTTCGTGAATGTGTGACTATACAGATGGATATGTGCATTTTTTGGTCACGTTATAGTAACTGAATCATAATGAACGGAATGGAAAACGTAAAATTCAGTTGAAGCACTCAATTGAACAACACCCAGCAGAGTGAATGGTGATACGACGCGGTCATTCAGAATAAGTTATTTAGTTTTAAATATATAAGTTGTTAATAATAAAATACAAATTAAAATTATTCTGTATTTATTGCTGTATTCAATAACAATAACGCATAACTCGATAACAGTGGAAAGCGACCAGTGTTTTAAAAGACATATTCCTGAAGTTTGGCCACTCATCGCGCAACACTCTCTACAGCATACTGTTCAGTTACCTGTCAGCCTTAGTTAGCAAGTTAAGACTCCATGCCTGTAGTCGGGGGCCAGCAACGGCCTACGGATTACTAGGATATTGAGCCAACATTTACGGCACACGACGAAATTACTCGCTGCTAATTTATGGGAAGGAAAAGTACGGATTTTATCCAGTAAGGAACACTTCAAAACTTTCTATGTTATCGCTTACTTTACTGAATAATAATATTTACCTATAGCAGCAATGTGGAATAATTTCCATTCCAATTTCCTATTAGAGAAGTCTCAAGATCAGTTCTTATCCCACAGGATACTTTCCTAGCTGATATTTCCATTGATTAATTCAACATCTCTATGAAGTTATGATTTTTTTTAAATAAGCCACGACCATTCATTCTTACAGCTCTTTAGTTTATTTGGAGTGTTCGCAGAGTGTCTACTGGCTTCACCATTTCCACCCTTCTGTCAGCATTTATCAGCGCTGTGCGCAAAATTTGATATTCTGGACTTCTACAAAAAACTGTCTAGAAAATATAAATTTGGTTAAAATAAAGGCACTGATATTTTATACTGGGAACTTCACAAAACCCTACCGAGAAATGTGAAATATGACTAAAATCGGATAAAAAATACAGCGCACTTTACGTGAAGACCAAATTGTGTTCCATGTTGTTAGCAGTGACTTATTTAGTGCAACAATAAAACAGACACATTACTGTGCTTCCATGACAATGCTTTCAATATCACATTGTTGACAGATATATGTACGTGAAAATACAAATAGAAAGCAGTTTTGCACGTCCTTGACGACAATGCTTACGGAACACGTCACGATATTATTATACGTTCATTGCCTCCCATATTATCTACAATTATGCTTCCACTTTAGACTAAGAGACGTAACAAACAGCTAACAAACCACCATTAGATTAAGAAACAAATTCTTACTTCAGCTGTAGTTTTTATTATAAGATTGGTTTTATTCGCCCGCAGAGATTTGATGAGGCTGGTACTTAAAGAAAATTGTCAGTACAAGTTCAGATATCCCTGACAAACCTGAGCTGCAAGAAAATTAAATCCTCTTTAGATAATTTCATTAGATAAATAATTTTCATAATTAAGAGGGCATTAACATCACACAGAATAAATTGCATGTGACATCATGTAACAAACTGAACATTTTCTTACCAACTTCAACGGTCGTGATATGGATTAGGCCACTCATCGTGCAGGTTCGGCCTAGATCCCAATTCACTCCGTATGGAATATGTAATGGGCAATGTGACACTTTGAGATTTTTCTCTCTGAGTACTTTGCTTTCCTCTGTTAGCGTATTTCCACAGATGTTTCATACCCATTCATCCATCTATGACCGACGCTATGTATCTCATAAACCGAGAGCATCCTTAATTAACACACTTTAAATTATTGCCTACTTTTAAAATCACTCCTCCCTTCGAAAATTAAATCCTAGATACGGCACTGCACCTAAATTTCATTAAGTTTGTAACAGTATTCAAGACCGGAGATGCATTCTGTACAGCAATCTTACCGCGGGGACTCAGGTGTGTTGCTGGGTTTAACATAACTTCCTCTGCCACTGTGGGATAGAATACGGGATCCACGTCTTACATATTCAGTAGCAGTTGGACTGGTAATTCAATTTTCTGAATCTATGGTCAGTTCTCTGTCGTGTACATATAACCCGATAACCAATTACGACTCTCTTTAATATCATTACGTTTTGCGTTAATTACACTAGGCATTGACAGGGCTGTGTGATTACAGTAACCAAGAGCAAATGCTTTTTTTTAGGGTACTGTTTTTCACATTTTCCCAACAAACAGAATGTTACAGAAATTATTTTATTTTGTGTTTTCACAGTGCAAATGAAATATCAAACTTTGTGCGGTAGATGAGATACTGTAACGGAACACAAATGAAGGAATCACAAGATCATGGAATTAAAATACTGTCCAAGAGCGGGCACAGAATTGCTTTTTCGTCGGTCAGCATTCATAATTAGTACAACTACTAACTTCAGAATGGGTGAAGGAAAGAATTTCCTTTTATATGTTGAATTTTTAAGTCACCTCCAGAAATTAAATTATATATGCGTAGACTACTGTCACAATAACACAATTACACAACACAAACAACAACAACAACAACGAATAAAATATTTCTCAATTAGGGTGAAATGGACAGTTTATGGAACTTCTTAGTGTTTTTCTGAATTGACACTTAATATCACAAAAAAAACCCTTGCAAAAAGAAATTTCAAAATCGGACTTCCTGAATACTCAATCAAATAGTAGCGTCGTTGATGTAACAATTAAATCATATTGATTTGAATTTGAACATTCAGCTATTACAGGAAACGTAGTGTAAGTCATGTTTTCTTCCGAGGACAACTCACACTGCTTTGCCTGTCAACGCGAAAAGAGTACCTATGGCCCACATTCAAATCGCTGTGTCCTGTGGAGCATACTAGTAACTAAAGTTTACACCATTTTGTCTCACCACAGACTTCAGTGCCATGATACCGTACAAGCAAAGCTCACATTTCTTGAAATTATGACTTACACCACTTTGACTTTCAATGGATAATTTATTTTGCTGCTTAATTTATTATTGTAAAAATTTTCTAAAATTAATATAGCATTTATTCAAAGAACCAAAATTATGAGCAAGAAATGTTGCGGTTAAGTGGCAGGTAACTCAATAAATACACAGTTTGACTTCCAGTGAGTACACTGACAACTCTGACGCTTTTCGTATTTTTCCCCAGTTTCGCAGGGCAAAATCATACATAAATAACTAGAAAATTAATAATACTGCTTCCTTTACGGTCCGTTTCATTCCATCGCATATATCGTTAGACTCTAAACTACGTGGTAGGTAATGCAGTAAACTAAGTAACCTAAGACTAAGGACTCACTATCGAACGACTCTGATATTTATAAAAAATCATACAATTCTGGGAACAAAAGAATTAATGTTATAATATCTGAACTGTTTATAAACATTTAGCGACAACATTCTTATGCACCTGAAGCAACATAACCAAAGAAGTAGTAAAAGTAACTGCTTAAGAAGTGGCACGTTTGTGGGGCACTTACCAACTCAAATATTCTCCGAATATCAAGAACCACATAAAAATGTTGTTTTAGCATAAGCAATTCCATTCATCGGATTGTTTCCTCATAATCTAAAGGTAATAGCCACTCGGCCATTCAAAACCTTTCTCACATTTTATTGCTTCTACATTTCATGTTCGTGTTCACAGCTGCCCTTTTATAGGAAGTATACGAAATAGGCAGTGTGCGTATAAGATGGCAGCATTGTGGTGAGTGTGCGTAAGCAATCTTGCAGCAGAACGCAACAATGCGTTCTCTGTGTACTGTTGAACTACATGTCACTGTCAACAATATAAAAGTATTGAGTGTTGCACGACAATGCTTACATAGCGAATTTATATCGCTGACAACTATAAAACATACTTGGGTCTTCACATAATGTGCCTGACATTTTGTCCGATTTTAACCAAATTTGGATTTTCTCAAATTACTTTTTCAATAACAAATTTCACTGAAACTGACCAGTGAGAGCCGCACTCATAATGCGCACAGACAGACAGACAGACATGACGAAGCTAATAGGCGTTTTTCGCCACTCTACGACACAGTCCTAATTACCAGACACCAGGCTTCCACGTTTATAATGCCATGGATATTGGTAGAAATTTATCAACATTTTGGAGGACGTAGTATTCAGCTACCCTTTAAATGGAGACCGCAAACTCATCCAAACCGACGACAACGAAACAGATTCATCTACACCGCTACGAAAATTTCTACTTTCGCTTAACATAATTAGAAAAGAAAGACGTTCTGAAGAGTCTTTCGTGTAAATATACGTATATACATATATATATATATATGTGTGTGTGTGTGTGTGTGTGTTAATAATATAACCTATTTCTAAATAAATAAATGTATATATATATTTGTCCCTTAATTTACGTTTTAAAAAAACACCGTTGACACATCTCCGTCTGTGTAGCTCAACACAGAGTGTACTCACTTTAAATTGACTCTGAGTACCCTTCTGTCTGTACCTGTGGAGTGTTTCTTGCACTGCTGCTATTTTAATTAACGTGAATGTACAGCAGTGCACATCCCCCATTGCAGGTCTATTCACTGCGACACAGTGCCTGTGAGTCTCAGTTGCGCTGAATACTCGCAAGGTTAGCATTCAAAAGGGATCTCTGGTCGCATACATTCAACAGTAACAATTCGCCTTCAACACCCAGGTGGAACCGGATCCTGGATTAAATTTCCTCAACACTGCCACATTCATGTACAGACGCACTGAAGTTTTATGGACCAAATTTTCGAGTTGTGAGGTTCACACAGCGGTGTTGCTGCCGATTGTGTATGTAATATTAACCTTTTAAAGCCTACTGGTTACGTGATGCACCAACAGGTTTAACATTCAAGAATTGTACTTTCTGCCCACGCTGTATTTATGTGTTTGTTATTTATGCCAGAACAAACAGCGACTTGTACCACTTGCACCATAAACTAATTGGTTTTTATAGCCGAGATGAAAAGTGTTTACAGCGCGGTACGATTTGGGTCTTTAAATATAGCAGTCTGAGCTTCGTATTTAAATTGTTAAGTTGACTTATCTCCGTTGTGTTTTATTCAAATGATATATTAAAAACACTCTTACACAACACACATACAAGATTTACAGGTTACTAGCTTCGGCGTTCTTAACATGCCATCATCAGACTTTTATCTTTATCAACAGCCGTCCAGTGAAACTTGTCCTGGCATTTAGGATTACGATCTCATTCTTTATAGTATTTGTCATAAAATAATTGAAATAAATCGTTAAAATATGGATAAAATTATACTTTTATCCATATTTTATATACTTATTTCAACAATTGACAAAATTATAATTTGGATAATACGGAACTAATTATAAAATTATAATTTTATCCACATTTTATACATTTATTTCAGTAACGGATTCATTATATTTTTTCCATATTTTATGAATTTGTTTCAATTATGGATAAAATTATAATTTGGATAATATGGGTAAAATTACAAAATTAAAATTTTTTCCATATTTTATATATTTATTTCAATAATTTTACGACAATATTGTAAAGGAATAAGATCTCAATCCTACATGCTAGAACAAGTTTCACCGGTCGGCTTTTGATAAAGAAAGTTCTGATGATGGCTTGTTAACAGGCCGACACTAATATTTTAAATTTCTTGTACATGTGTAAGATTGTTTTAATAAAATGTTGGGTAGACAGATCTCGACGTTTCAAATCGTAGTACGCTTATCTCGATACATGTCGATGAACAGGAAGAGTCCAGTCAATATTTATGTAAGAAACAGTCGACACAACTGAAGTATTTCGACCATTTTCGGTCATCATCAGTCTAAACGTAGGTAATATAAGACATGAGACATAAATACATGAGATGCCTTTTTTGTTGGAAATTGAGATCTCAGTTTTTACCAGACGATATCCACGTTAACTTCATAAGTATGCACAAAAACAAATAGTTTAAATAGTAGAAAAATAGTTAAAAAAGGAGGGTTTGTTTAGAGGTGGTGTCGACGGTTGGCGGTGTACACTGCACAATCTGTTATGTTCACAATCTACGGGATCCGGTTTTGATGATCCTGTAAATATTGACATAAGTTAAGAAGGTATTACAATGGATTTTTCTATCAACGTTGCCTGAAGAAATGGAGGGGCACTTAGTTGCTGGTGGTAAGTGATATTCCTACATTCGGGTTGGGCTGGGGCGTCGCGAAACCTCCGGTATCATTAAGAGTAGAGAAATATTTTTGTTGTATTTGTTTTTTGTTTTTGTTTGCTATTGTTCTTGTTGTTGTTGTTGCTGCTGTTGCTGCTGCTGCTGTTATTGTTGCTGTTGTTGTTGCTGTTGTCTCAGAGGTAGCCTAAGAGCTTTATTAAACACTTAAAGAAAAACTTAGTTGTGTCGGCTATATCTCAAATAACTATTAATTTGGAAGAAAAAAAGGCGATGTTCAACCTTAAAACAGCCCAGTCACTGACTGGGTGCATTCTAAACGGTCATAGGACATTAACTTTTCTTTTCACCACTCGCATTTAGACCGACCCTGGAAGTCAACAAGCTTTCTACTAAAAATAATTGGATTTCTTCATTAATCACATACAATGAAACACATTCTACTAATGTTTAAAGTAATTCATAGGTCCAGAAATGGTGGGAGTTCTATTTCCACTTCCCAGTACCCCTTACAAGCATAATTCTTACAAACTGAAATAACTGTACTTTTACCTACGCGTATTTTACAGCACGTCGCTCTACAATTATTAGATTTTTAATGAAACGGAATATAGGAATTAATTTGCGGTCAATTCCTCCATACATGCACATCAGCTCTGATACACATCACTATTTGACAGCATTAATGCACTGGAAGAATATAATGTAATGTGACTTTAGGTACATAACTGTGTTTTAACAACTGTTAATAACAAGTAATCATACGAAAATTATTTATACAAATAATAAAAATATTAATTAAAACACACTCAAACATAGGATAAAAGTCATTATTTTTACTACAAAGATTTTAATTTTTACGAGTAATAACTCTGTTAATTTTTAAAATTAATGTCCTGAAAAAGCAATCTTTTGAGTTGAAAAATTCTTAAGTAAACAAGGAAGAACATTTGGGTCACATTTGCATGAATCAGGCATAACAGGCTACAGGCATTGCTGCAGTTCTGCTACGTCGGTTTAGGGGGAAGGTTCTTCTACACCTTAATTTGTTATAGCAGGCTGTTTTCAAAGTCATACATCTTTATTCGGAGGACGTTTGATTGCATGATGCGGTATATTCGCTGACATTTCTCTCTTGATATGGGAATATATATTCCACAACCACATTCATCTTGTTAGTATCGATACACTGTCACAAAGCACTCTCATGGCTTGGTTTAGTGATGGTATATAGGTCACGTAATTTTACGTGGGTTGTAGATCGTAGGTCTGGGAAGCTACATCGTGCGTGCAAGCTTCGTTATAAATCAAGGAGACATAATTTTATTGCCATTAATGAAAAAATTCCTTAAAAAATCAGAAGCCCAAACAAACAATATTAATGAGTAAAAGAAACAACTGCGTGAATTTCTATATTTATAAATAGAAAACAAAACCGCCTTAAACACAAAAAATACAAATTACTTCGCCCAACAGCAACACTTGATGATCAAGTGCGAATATGAATAGCGAAATTCATTTTAAGAATTGTATTAAACACAAATGGACAGCAAAACTATGCTACACAGCAGACTCGAAGTCAATGCGACTATAGAAATCCGATAAAAAATATTGTACGACTTTCGAAATTCCTCTTCATTATCTTAAATTTACGAATTTTTGTATCACAAAGAACACATACTTGATTATGGTCAGTTCGGTGGGTCGACTGTTATGTGCGTGTGGAGCCCCTAAATAAAACAGTGTTATTGTGCGTCCTCCCTCAAGAGAACTACAGCAAACAACCAGGTAATATGTAGCACGAGGCACCTGTTCCGGTCCAGCTGGCTACATGTTACAATTCTTTTCGTCTCAACAGCCGTCACCAAGCCTAACCTGTACAATCTTAAATCGTTCGAACACCACTTTCGCTGATTTCAACACCGTTCGGTCTGTGATCCTATACTCGTCTTCTTATGTGTTTTCCTACACTTAAGGTTTCTGCGATGGCAGTACCTCCCGTCAAAAAATTTACCAAATTATGGCAGTTAAAACGAAGCAGAAACTTCTACACCGTTTATCGTTTGAATCACTAATTTAATTTAAACAATAAACAAAAATTCTGTTTCTAAATACGATAAAACACACTCAGTCCTTTTACAAAGATTTATCGGTTAACTGTGTTCGTGAAAACAACAGCTGTTAATACCCACAACAAAATGAAAGACAGAAATACGTTCCACGGGTGAAAAGCCGAGTTATCGAATATTAAACCATGTGAAATACGTAGTTACCACTGCGATAAGAGGCATTAATTGGAACACCAGAGTAGCAGCAATTTTGACTTAAATTATACTGTTCACGACTATTAACCTTTTGGCGCCGGAATTATTTTTTTAATTTTAGCACACCCTGTATATAAAATGTGAATAATACAGGAACCAAACATGTTAGAATTATGAAACAAACTGCATTTTGAAGAGAAAAAACTGTGAGTATATACCGTGTTTAAAATATTCGGTACCTATATTTGCTGAATAAATATATAAAATGCAACTTTGGAGGTTAGCGTTGCGGTACGTCAACTACAGTTGTCATTAGGCGTCCAAAGGTTAAAATGCCTAACGTAATAACAAATCATCTGACAATATAGCCACTGAAATTCTAAGTCCATGGAGACGGTCCTTGAAAAAAAAAAACACAGGCCAGTCAGACCACCACCGTCTTACGGAAACAAAAGTTCAACACCTTGTTCATAAGACCACGACAGACAAATCCATCCCCGCTCTTCATAATTTATTTCAGATTCCTTGTGACAGTATCCTCCTCTCTGCATCCATAGGCTATTTCTTTGAGTTCCAAATGAGTTCTCCCTTTTAGGTTTTCCTACCAAAACGTCTATGTTCTCACTGTACATACATATATAATCTCCGCACCACGAATTAGTAAGATAAAAACAAAGTGTTGTCACTGCTGTCAATATGACCTAGAACAAGCGATAAACTGCAAAATTCGCTTCTTCAGAAAAATTGTTTTATAAAACTAAATGGGGTTCGCTGAAAAATTAAAAACTCCGCAATGCAAATGTTTGTACAGAACAACTGAAAAGTCTGAGATTAAGTGGCAAGGAACCGTCTAAACCTTTAATTAAAACGGGAATAACGGTAGATTGCAATAAAGCTATCTTTGCTCTTGGAAAATTAGTCCCAAGGTATTAACTACGACAACTCGATTCTTCAATAAACATAATTTCATAAAAAGAAACGAAATTCTTGTAGCGAAATTTCAGAAACCTGAAATACATATTTTCCTTCAATTATGCTTTCAGTAACTCACCTCAACGATGTTGTTAAACAAATTAGTCACAATTACTGTTCCATAGCAGTATTCGCGGATAGCGTAACATCACGCGATATGTTTGAGGGGGAAGATAAGAAGGACCTGCAGCAGTCAGGCCCTGAACGCACAAGCAAACACCCCGCAGCGGCTGCTGCCACACACTGGCCCACACAACCCGTCGGACCAAGCACAGGGAGGCGTGCAGCAGCGAAGCGGCCCGAGATGACCCGAACACAACGGACTTGGCGGCCGGGTCAAACGTACCAGACTTGATAGCCTGTCGTCGTAGCCCTGGATCAGAGGATCAAGAAGTACTTGAGTCGACTCTTGGCTAGGACACCAGATCGTAAGAATAAAGCTCTGTTGGGGTCACAGCACCACTGCGCATTGGCACTCCGCCGCGAGAGGTGGGGGAATACAGTACGGATATCTGTTGCTTCCCGACGCACGAGGTGGAAGTGACGCACCATCACGGCAGCCTGCACTGGAATGCAATTTCATCAAGTACAAAAGCTACACCCTCCTGTCTTTGTCTCTTGCTACTTTGCCTTCCTCTTTGCGTATCCTAGAGCTCTTCCACCCTTGCTTCACGTCCAGTAGCTAAAATCTTTTCTCTTCTGCTACTTTGTTTTCTAATTCCGGCATGGTCTCAATCTTCAGAGCAAACGCGAAGTTCACGTTTGAGTGGATGGGAGTGTACCGTATCTGCAGACTGCGACTAAGCAATTGTGGTTTGCAGATCTTAGCAATGCCAGTATAAACGAACTTCGACCATCGACAGAAAAGTTTAGAAAAAGATATTGTTATCAGATGCAGGATCTGACCTGGTGAAATCGATCCGTCGGCGTTCAGAACTGATTAACATAGTCGGTCTCATATCCATGTGCTATCATTTCCGTCTGCTTATAATATTAGTAGTAGTAGTAGTAGTAGTATCGTTTCTCGTCACAGGCGTTTTCTTCCTGGTACTTCTCTTGAACCAGCGGTGATCCCCACCGCCCAGGCTTCAAGTTTCACACTGCAGTACTTTCCGTATTAAGTGAGATGTTCCAAGTATAGATTTCTGTTGTAGTGAATCTATCGAATGTTTTCCTGGTATATCTTCCAATTTTTCCTTATGCGTCTCTCATTATTATTATTATTATTATCATCATCATAATCATCGTCATCTTCTATCAGGGATTCTTACTTAAACATTCCGTTTCACGTACGCGTGTATTCTAACCGTTCTATCAGTTCCATTTTTCTTCACTATATCATTCTAATGACGTAGTATTTCAGTACGAATTGTGGAGTTTACCGTTACGTTATTTCTTGTGGTCCACGAAGGATGTTAATAATTCGTACAGCTTGCCTGTACATCCCCTGCACTTACGCATACTAATTTTACTTCTACGACAACAAATACCTTAACACGAGTACACCTAATTCTCTAAAACCAGTATCACCAGTGTAATTATATTATGTGTCACTATTTAACACCGTACACCGTCTCAAATTTTTTATTGAAACAGAGGCAATTAATGCAACTGAACTAGGCTTTACGCAAAATTTTATTCTGAATACACCCAATGTTGATCATGTTTTGTGGGACGACTCTGTGATTTATGTTCATCTTGTTTAAGAATAAGAATCGGTAGCCAAACTTGCAACAAGGGTCGGTAATTAAACACACCATTTTGTGTTACGTATGTAGGACCATTCCATGTTTCATACACACTTAATAGCAAACAACGTCGCACAGTAGAGCCCATTTTATTCCACTTTTCTTCCTAGAAAGTAAACAAGTAAACTTATGAGGTAACTTGTTTTCTGCGCATGCAGTCTTTAAGTATTTGAACCAACTGGGTTATTTCACAAAACAGGATATGAATTTCATGAAGGTTGAAAATAATCCAACGCCATACATTTTAACTTTGGTAGTGACCAAAGAGCAAAATTTGAAGCCAGAGCAACACTAGCGACAATTAATATTCTTTCATGAAGTGACGGACGGTAATAGAACAAATTCAACTTCTGTTAAGGTAATATTCTCGTAGAAACCAAACTAATAAATACGCCCGTAGAAAAGAAATTCTCTTGTTTTCTCTTTGTTGGTGAAAACCAAAGAACCCTAGAAATTTGTAATGGAAAGAGATAAGAAGCTTACCTTCGTAATAAATACAGAATATTTTCCAAATAAATTATTACACATACGTTGAGGTTGCGAATTTTGTAAAATAAACTTGAAGCATTTAGAATATACAATATCTGGGAGTCAGTAAAACATTATTCAAAGAAGATAAAGCAAACAACAGTGATATTACTGACACATGCACAAAAATTAAGACATGTGTCATAAGAAAGCAGAGCTTGAATTCTGCTCAAAATTCTGCTCGAAATTCCTTATTGAAAGGTTTTAACTGCCCAGCCTCACAAAGATGTCCGAGTATTTTTATCCAGAAAGTTCATGACCATGTTCACAACAAACCGATACTGCCCTAACTAGTACAAATCCTCCACCGTGGTAAGGCGGCGTTAATCAGTTGGTAGCCCGAATAGACATGGGTAAGGTTGTGGGACTTAAGTAAAAAATTATCATCATCATCATCATCATTAAATACAGCTCAGGTTTACACTTTCACTTCAGTTTTTAACAACTATCTTAACAATACCCTATAATCAAAGCCTAAACCTTCGGAATGGTTTATTCTCTTCAGGTGTTTAGCCGAACTATTAAATGCAATTTTATTTGTCTCACGCTTTTATATTTCAAAATCCTACAAATCCATTTACGTGCACCTCGTCAGCACTGCTTTCACATACCAAATATGTGTTTCGCTTTGTGTTAGTATCACGTTTAATTATACAAAGTATCACACCGTATAAAAAGAGAGAATATACAACTTTTTTAATTTTAGATTTTCATTCGAGATAGAAGGGAATTATAATATTTCGCAGCTGAATTATAGCAAGCATTTTTTCAAATTAATCTGACTTTATTTTTACTATATTCCGTATAAGTATCGTGCATGTGTAGAGAAAATGACGCAACTAGTAGTTTAGGTCCTCCCCGTACTCGGCCAACAGGACAATATCCGAGCTTTGGGCCTTCCCAGACAGTGCCAGCAATTTTGTCCGTGCTGGTTGATTCCTATTACATCAACGATGTCAGTGTGGTTTTCCCCTAAACGACGAATTTTCCCCGAACTATAGGTTCTCCTCGATCACTGATGATTACTCAGGTGGGAATTTCCGCGTCTCAGAAACGGTGCTAATTTGGGTTTTCCGCCCAAAAATTCCCTTTTCCTTGTCCCATAATCATTGCGATTTTGGAAAATCTCCTAGCGAAGAATATTCCCCACGATGAGAAAAGAGCATGGTATAGATGCCAATCTGCACTTAAATCCATACCTGTAATAGAAAAATCAACAAATTTCGGAGTTTCCCCCTTAAAATGAGAAACTATATTCTCCTAGATACATTATTTCCATCTCATTCACTCCACCACCCGGGTCTCCGCGAGTATGATCACTATTTTCTACAAGTCAAAGTCAGATTTGCGGGAACCCTCTGTGTAAATATCGAAATCGAAATGTCAAAAAATTTTCAGGGATTTATTCTACGAGCAGAACAGTTTCTTACTAAGCGGCGGGTTGGTAAAGCAAGTTAGAATGGCAGGGCAGCACTGTGAATCACGTGTGTACATAAAACCTAATAAGTAAATATATACTTAACTTACAATTTATCTGTCAATGTAATTTCTAAACATTTCGAAGTCACCACGCTTCAAAAGCAATAATTATTCTTATAGTGTGATTACGTTCTGCAATTCTTGAGAGAAGGCGTGGAAGTGTATTTCATTGTCCCTGTCCCTACCTCGAAACCGTTTTCATCATAAATGAACCACAAACTGGCACATCGTCTTCATTTACATGCTGTACTTTCTATCTAACCAGAAACTATACCCGTGATAATGTTAACATTATAGACCAGCCATATCTCTGAGGGAAGATACACATTTCATTTCATACGAAAGCCAGAAAGGTTATAAAGTTTGGCCTCGTAAAAGCGTTACTTGAAGTACCTTCACAGCCTGAAATTTGTTTCTGTGGAAGCAAGAGAGACTGGTGAAAGTGGCGCAAAATTATCCTAAACTACAAATGTTGACTCAGTAATTTATTAACACGAATATACTGTTGAGTTTACAAAGTAAATGTGAGAGTAAATTTAGAGGTCAGCTGGTAAAGAAATGTCCTGTTCTTGTGAAACAGGAAGGTTGACCACGTTTACAGACGACCGTCACGGACCTTCTGCCGAGGAACATCAATCAGTAAATTTGTATTACATTCTCTAAGTTTCACTTTAATATTATCCTCCCACAAACAAAATTGAAGGAGCAGAGTCTTTCCTGAGCCGCTAACTTTGTGTCACATTTCTCTAAGCATCAACTCGATATTATCCTTCCATTAATTATCTTCCTGGTAAAGAGTCGTACATGAGAAGCGAATAGTATATTTTTAGTTCGTAAAGAAAATCCGTAAATTTTAAGAAACCCGGGGGTTCATTACCAATTGAAGATGGCTAGTCGGTTGCCGTTATCTTGTGCCAGATAAATCTGGTCCACGCAATTCCATTCTACTTCTGAAGATCAATTTTAATACGGCACTGCCATCTACGTCTAGATCTTCGAAGCCTCCTATTATCCTCAGAATTTCCCATCAAAGCCCTGCACACAATTATAACCCGTCCCGTGCTTGCTAACTGTATTTTCACTTGATTTCATCACCCAAATAATACTTGGCGTGGATCACAGACCTTTCAACTTTTCATTATAAGTGAAATTCCTAGCAAACATACCAAAGTTGCTGTTTACTTTACAATCCATACATATCGTTCTACAACACCAAGATATCTAAATTCTTTTTTATAACGCAATATATCCACGTCAAAATCTCTCATTTAGTCTGATTCCAAAGATATCCTAAATAATACATACTACTTCCCATCTACTTCATGCATACTGTTTACCCTTCCCATGTCGTTCAATTCCTGACATAAACGCCCTTATTATATTCACCTTGGATATCCCGCTGTGTTTTATGTACTGCAAGGTAGTTACCAATTACCATTTTCACAACTAATTATTATATTTTTATCGAATGCGTTTCACGGCTACATGAACCGACCACGTAGTGGTTATTTTCAGATCACTAAATACATAACATTAAAATTACAATTACAGGGTCATTTTCGTAAGGTTAGACTGAGATCTCAGTTCGCGAGTGTTACAAATACAAATACGTATAACACTGACGGACTGAGATCTTATTCTATCCATAAAAAATAAAATGACAGTTTAGTTTTAATGTTATATATTTTAGTTACCTGAAGATTACCACATAGTGACAGAAACATGTAGCCGTATAACTTGTGCGATAAAAACATAATAAACAGTTTTGGTGACGGTAATTGATAGACATCCCGTCCTAATAATATCGCACGATGAAATTATCATTAGCTCTCTACAGCTCATATAATCGCATCAGCATCCTAATTCAAAAACCTTCAATTTCCATTCCTCCCTTAGCATAAGAAGCCAGGTGAACCTGAGGATCGCAGTTGTTCGTGAGAAGCCGAAGGTCGCTCAGCTACTCCAGAAATTCTCCGAACTTTATGGAACCCCAAGGGCCATGACTGTTTTACAAGCTCCCACCAGTAGATATAAAGTATAACGTATCAGTCAAAAACACAACGGTTTTATTACATAAAATGCTATTTTGGGGCGACATGTTTCGACTCTTCCTGAGTCACGCACGATCGGTGCAACGCTACATCATAGATAGTCGTCACCCCAAACACAGAACAGTGACTCCAACCTCCACGTATTTTCAAATGTGACATAGACTGTTCGTCTGCATAAAAACAGGACAATTTAAAAAAAAATACGTCACGAAATGCACGATATCATATCGCTTTTTCATCGGTGGAAAAATTTAATAAGTCGTCATCAGTGATAAGAACCTAAATTCATCAAGTCCATAGCACCTTTGCAGACACAAGACAAATAACTCTTGCCACTGCTGCTGCTTTATAAACCGATTGTCTACATAACAGCGGGTAGAAGGTACAACCACGACAGTACCCAGCCTGTCTCAACAATACCCTGCACTATTAAATCTAATCTATTTTTTCATCTTCTAGTACAATACATGTAGCGTGTGACCAATTCAATGTGGAACAAATATATAGTACCTAAATAATTTTTCAACCCAAGCTCTGATAATAACTAATCATCCCCAATATGCACACCTCTGTTAGATGTCCCTATACTGTGAAACATCTAGTTTATTTAAATAAATAAATATATATAAATATATATATATATACATATATACATACATACATACATACATGCATAAACACACATATACATACGTACGTACGTACGTACATACATACATATATATACCAACGCATAACACAACTATTTTATGATTTTTACTGTTTTAATTTTTAAATATAATCCATTGTATACAAAACCACTGACAGATGTACTCTTGCAATAACTAATTTTCGTAAGCGTTTGGGATTCCAGAATGCACTTTAAACATTGTTAACCTTGGATCTGTACCCTAGAGGGCCTGAAGATGACTCAGAACTCAGAAATAGTTGAAACATGTCGCCCTGAAATAGCATTTTATGTAAAAACCCTTTTGGGTTTTTGACTGGTACGTTATACTATATATATATATATAAACACTTCGGGATGACAAACGTTAAATCTCCCCAGTAGTCTGAAACATGTGCTCAGGTTAACTAGAATCTTACCGTCAGTTTCCAGATGTCCCGATTTCCCAGCCGACCTTTTTTACACATTCCTCGTCTCACTCATGCGTACATCCTTGCTAATCTTCCCCGATTTTATCATCGTAATCATATTTTTATAAAGAGCAGACTACCAGTTCTGAAACTCTTCATTATACAATCTTCACAGCCTCTTGAAGCTTTTCCTGGTTAAATTTTTTCCTTGACATCAGAATTATGTTCTCATATACCCTCAGTATAATTTTGTTCCTTAATGTGAGGGGCCCATTGTCACGCCCATTTTAATCTGTCACGCTCGTAGTCAATAAGGCGATATTTCGATCCGTACTGCATTCAGATGAGTGAACAGCAAACTGCATTCATCGACCGTATGAGAGGAGCTTTGGATGGACGGTAAACCGTTAACAATACAGCAATATAGCACGATTCATGGTTTGTTTGGCAGCACCTAGCAAGCGTTTCCCTAATACACACACAATCTACACATACGGACAGATCCTTTTGTTTGGCAAATGTGCCTCTTTGTCATAATACTTAGGTTAAAGCGAAATGGCTACACAGTATAACGTCCTTGTGGCTGTTCGCAGTACGATAATGAAATTGAGTGTGTAATTAAGCACGATGATTGGGAGGTGCATAGTTGGCGTCGAAATAAGGTTCCAGAAATTCAAACCTCTTCTGTATATACAGTATCTATTCATTCTACAAACGTTCTAGCCCCAGAGAAGGACCAACTGCAGTGGAAGTTAAGGGGGAGAGGAAAAATCCGGAAACGAATTGCTAATTCAGAAAATCCAAAACTCTTATGAAACATCGATGCAAGTTACCATTCTTGAAACCTAGGCGTATATCTGATGGTTATATTCAAAGATATCTTCGGGGAGGGTGGTGTAGAATTTGGTTCAATGATGGGATTTGAAAGGACAGAGAACTTAGAATTTCATAAAAACGCGAAACTTCTTGGCCTCATAGCCAAATGTTAAGCATTAAATGTAAGTCATACAACACGCGTTAGGCCCAGTTAACAACGGCTACAATAATGATACCTGAGATCCGTAAGGCGGTGATTATGAACATTGATATCGTCTGGGATATAAACCCCTTCAGTATGGCAATGTGTAGCATTCTCTCCTGGACTATGAAGTCGGAGGCAGTACGCTTCTCCGAAACGTTGGTACTTATTTACAAAATTACAGAATGTCAGCGTCAAGGAGAGAAGAATTTTCAATGAGTCAATCCAATAATCAAACTATAATAATAATAATAATAATAAAGTACAATAGTGGCAGCTCAAGACCAAGCAATTAGTACAAACTATTTTAAGAATAAAATCTTGAAGGAATGAACTGAGAATAAATGCCGGTTATGTAAACAACAAGAAGAAACTCTTGGCCACTCAACTTCGGGATGCTCCATTTTGGCGAAAAACGAATATTTAAGGAGACACGATAAAGTTTGTACACATTTGCACTACTCAATATGCAAGGCCTTAGGTACTGAAACCACAGACAAATGGTACCAACGCCTACCCAAGCCAGTGTATGAAGAGGGAGATGTCACAGTGTTGTGGAATCAAGCAGTACACACAGACAGAGAAGTTACAGAAAAGAGGCCAGATATAATAATTAAAAACAAAAAATAGAAAACATGCACACTGATAGATGTGGCATTACCTGCAGACAGAAATGTTGTGCAAAAGGAAGCGGAAAAGAAGTTAAAATACAAGAGCTTATGTATAGAGGTACAAAGAATGTGGAACCTGAAATGTACGATTATACCAGTTATAACTGGAGCCACCGCAATGGTAACGAGAAGCTTAAGGAAAAAATTGGAAGCTGTACCAGGAAGACATTCGATAGATTCACTACAAAAGACAGCTATACTTGGAACATCACATATAATACGGAAAGTACTGCAGTGTGAAGCTTGAAGCCTGAGCGGTGGGGATCACCGCTGGTTCCAGTGAAGCACCAGGAAGAAAAGGCCTGTGACAAGAGACATCCACATGGTATAATAATAATAATAAGAAGAAGAAGACGAAGAAGAAGAAGAAATACATTCGAGCTAAAAATTACAATACTAAATGGTTTGCAGTGTAATTAACAAAGCTCTCGTAGCTCAAATCTACAGCGTCGAATGTTAACAATATTTAATACATATTATGAATTATATAAGAAGTATTGGAAGTGTCTAATTCAGATATTATTCCGTAACTGTGTTGGTGGCACTGAAAAACCATAAAGAAAAGCTCTGTCATTCAGTCGCTTTCCGACACGAGATTTGAAACTGAAACCATCCTAATAGATAGCAGGAATGCTAAGTTGGCAGCAGCAATATTAACAGTATTAAAGACGATGGTGATGGTGATGGTGATGGCGGTTTTGGCGTTGTTGGTGTTGGTGTTGGTGTTGGTGGTTGTGGTTGTGGTGGTGGTGGTGGTGGTGGTGGTGGTGGTGGTGGTAATGATGATGATGACGACGACGACGACATATTGATTTACTTGATAAAAAAAACTATTTGAATCCGCATCGCTATGTTTTGAAGCCCCACTAAATTTGGAAGCGCGAATCGACAGAGCGAAGGCAGCATGCTGCTAAAGTTGTTCCACACAAGAGAGAGTTATTTGTTCAAACGTAGCGTTTCCGCTTTGCTTCAATGAGTGGACGTTGACTGATGGCCGTTAGTTAACGCTGTAGGAATGAAGCTTTCAACGTGGTGTTCTGTTTTGAGAAATAATAGCAAATACGCTACTGAATATTGATTTATCGTGTTATAACATTTTACTGTGATGAACAGAGAAAAAAAGTGTCTATTGATTAGATTACAGGATGCTCAACAAGAAACTATTTGCAAACATTACACAGCGAAAGACAATAAACCGACCTACTGCTCTCCCAAATACTGTTGGATGGTGAAAACGGACAAAGAAAATAAAGATTCAGCCAAGCTTAATTTCAGAGTGACTGTTGTTAGATTAGTAGTCTACTGAAGGCAACAGACGAGGTTTAGTTTTGATTCAGTATTTCTAAAATTCACAATCTCTAACACCTCCTCGTTTTTCCTCCTCTTTAATCCGCGCCATCATCTTTATTTACGTCTTGCACTAAAATACACAGCCGTTTCCAGTGGCCGCGCGGTCTAAGCCGTGGGTTTGCGGCCGCTCGCCTGCTGAGTTTGTGGGTTCGAATCCCACCGGGGGTATGGATATTTGTCTGTTGTGAGTGTTGTATTTGTTGTCAGGTAGAGGACTCTGCGACGAACTGATCACTCGTCCAGAGGAGTCCTACCCACTGTGGTGCGTCGTTGTGTGTGATATAGAAACCTCGTGACTGAGGAGGACCTGCTCAATGGGGGCTGTTGCGCCAAAAACAAACAAAAACTAAAATACACAAATTTCCGTAATTACTTATTTGAAAATCTGTGTTCTTCTCTAGTTTCCGCATTTGTTAAAACATGCATATTTAACAACGCAAATTCATTTCTGCCTCTCCTTCTTGACAATATTATTCTGCTGAACTCTAAGAGTAGAAATTACAGTTCAGATTCCTTACGTTAGAACAAAATACGCCTATTTGAGTAGCGGTTCAGTCTAATATGTCTACTATTTTCGGCCACTCTATTACCGGGATAGTGTTGTTGAGTGTATAGTTAAAGCTTTGTAATTGGACAAGCCCCTGAAAAAAAACGTTCCTACCACATGCCTAAAAATGTACAATCTTTCTCGTAAATTTCTGAATCAGAACAGGTCTAATAAGTAAGCTCTCAAGAACGAGAAAGAAGTTCACTTGCCTCAAGTTAATCAGTAATAGATGAATAAGCTATTGCGTTTTGTTTCGCAAAATTCTCAAAAATAACCAAAAAGTTTCAAATAAAACGTAATAATTAACACTTCTCTTATGCATTGAAACAACACGTTGTAAAAACAATACATTTTAATTAAAAAAAACTAAATAAACTGATGTAAACTTGAAACGAAATAATATTTAGACTTACATTGCTACAAAATATGTGTTAGGCCTACACTGAATCTATACCAAAATTATACCGGTTAAATTTATGAAACAGACCTAAAATACACCAAAACATGAATTAGTGACGTACATTACCACGACAATAACCGGCAGTAAAATTTCCTTCATGTCATCCGTAATAAAAAACACAAAATATCTTCTCAATAATTTAAAACAGAACATGGAGACCGAAAGACAGAAACGACAGCTCTATTACTGTATTGTTTTATGCACTACGAGGAACACATGAACATACTTACTTACTTACTCCATGGTGCAGAGTCCTTCTTGAGAAGCTAACTGGTTTGCAGCCAGTCAAGAATTTCCCCGCATTTCACGGAACCCGAAGGTTCATTACCGCACTCACAAGCGTCCGCCACCTGTCTCTATCCTGGGCCAGCTCAACCCAGTCCATATACCTACATCCCACCTCCTGGAGATCCATCATAATATTATCCACCCATCTACGTCTAGGTCTCCCCAGTGGTCTCTTTCCCTCCGGTTTCCCCACCAAGACCCTATACACCCCCTGTCCTCACCCATACGCGCCACATGCCCAGCCCATCTCATTCTTCTCGATTTTATCACCCGCACAATATTGGGTGAGGAGTACAAATCATTTAGCTCCTCACAAGGAACACATATACACTTCAGTTTTCTTTCATAATTAAAAGAATTGAGATGACAATATTCAAATGAAAATTACTTTCTAATTAGGACACTCTAAGATGTATAAGAAGCTCAATTCAGTGGTCAATTAATAAGAAAGCAAACAACTGACCTTTGACATTCATTCGGTCATTGCAAGTGGAAATCTGTAACAAGATTGGCAATGTACGTAAAACAAAGCATTGTGGCAGGTTCACGTAACCATTTTGAAGTGGAAAGGCAACAATGCATTCTGCGTGTGGTGTGAAGCTACGTGTTACTGTCAAGTATGTAAAAATATTCAGTGTTGCACAACAGTGCTTTTATGGCAAATCTACGTCGCCAGCAAAATAAAGTAAAGTAAAGTAAAGTGCCTGATGCTGCGTTGAAGAAACGAAGAAAAAAGAATATTCGTTTGCTCACAATCTGCTTTAGACGCACAATTTGGCTAAACAAATTGTAATGTCAAACAAGTCCTTGTGTAGTTTCTCAGTTTTAGGTGTTTTCATAAAACTTTTTACGATATCAGACAGAATTAATCAATAATGAAACAATAAATTTTAAATATTATGTGAGTGTGCCTGTTCTATTACTTTAGTTATCAGGTATGAGAACTCATCTTTTCCGCGCAGCATTATATTGTCATCTGTGGCCTATCTGACCCCGCCAATTTTTTTCACACTATCTCATAAACGGTGAAATTTTCGGAAACAAATTACTATACACAAATGTGTGACTTGATCTGTCTGAAACTTCTGTCTGATACATTTTTCATTCTAAGTAGGATTCAGCGAGATACTGTCATATAAACGCGCATACGTCTTCATATAAAATGCCAATTAATCTTGTCTTTTTCTAAATCAAACTTGAAATTTATCTTCAGATTTTCGAAAAATCCTCAAATATCAAATATCATGAAAATCTTTCCAACGGGAGCTGAGTTGTTCCAAGCGGACCCACACACGAACGTGAAGAAGCTAATAATCGCTATTCCCAATTTTGCGAATGTGTCTATTTAGAACTAATTAACTCGAATGTGGAGGATCCTACATAAGAAGCAAGCAGCTCAATTTGTAGAGCATTTTACCCCGTTTAATGGGTCTCAAATTAATTTTCCTTCGTCACCTGACACCGTAGTGATCCTTATCCTGACATAAAAAAATCTAAACACTTTCTCATGTCTTGCTTCTTCAAAGTAAATTTTAATTTTATCCTAAAGACCACGCCTAATTGTGCCAAGTAGTTTCTTACCTTCAAGCATTTACAAGTGTTTCAAGTAATTCCGGAATGAAATATATAGCATAAAATCCTGGCGCCGCTTCTGCTTGTAACTAATTATCTTCAGCACTAACAGACATTGCGACCGCCGGTAGCACAGTGGTTAAGGTGCTGTGCTACAAATCGGAAGGTCTCTGGTTCGATTCCAGATGGTGTCATTGGAATTTTTCATTGACATAATCCTTCCGATCGCACTATGGCCCTGGGGTCGACTCAACCTCTAACAGAAATGAGTACCA
>Ga0123352_10002854_pt1 | contig 24564 bp, 13 predicted proteins | sample TergutLab28metaG_FD_89700 | JGI IMG/M metagenome (GOLD analysis project Ga0123352, IMG submission 89700) | Labiotermes labralis P1 segment gut microbial communities from Petit-Saut dam, French Guiana - Lab288 P1 | ecosystem: Host-associated > Arthropoda: Insects > Digestive system > Gut ...
AAGTGTCAATACTTGTCTACCAGACCACACGGCGTAACACCCTACAACAAAGTAGTCTTCATAATCAGTATCAGGTTAACACTCCAAAATCTCTATTATTTAAATGCATGTACAATGCATCTCTTATTGTTTTTATTTCAGCCAACCAATGCCCAAGCATAAATCACACACACACACACACACACACACACACATATATATATATATATATATATATATAAAACAACATCAACAAGGGACTACATATGCAGCCACAAATACGCACTACTTGCACAAGATATTATAACGTCAAACAAATGTTGTTGTATCACAACGACCAAAAAACACATCAATATACGTATTTTAATAATTTTATGGAATTGTAATTTTAACAGCTGCAATTTTAAGAATTTATGTCACTTAGCGAGGAGCAAATGTAAAAAAAAAAAAACTCCCTGATAATGACATACAAACGTCGAAACACGCAGGAGTATACATTATTTAAAGAGATACTGTATTATATGTAATATATGTTTGTGAATTGTTTGGTTGAGATAAAAACAAAAACTCATTCAAAGCCTACACAATTTTGAAATAAAGTCCACGTACTGTACATCAAATCCAGTTGTCTGGTGAACTCACTGTCACTTCCTCTTCGCCTGGCCGCTCCATTGGCATATCGTCCGTGTTCACTGAAGTTTCTGCTGCCTGGAAACTACTCGATTCAAAAAGCGATCACCCCGCGGGTCCACGGCAGTAAATAACAGAATACTGCTAGTTCATTCATTCTGTAGTCTGTCTTAAGACAAGCCCATAGCCTCTTCCACAGTGAGTTCTCCACACAGTGCGATCTATTGCTTCCTCTTTTCCTCTCTTTTCCTTAAGGTCATCCACTAGCTGCTTACGTCTTCATTCTCGTCTTCCTGTCAATTCTATCCTTCCATCTTTCCTTTATTAGACTTCCTTCTTTTAATGGTTTGCAGGATATTCCTCTCCTCCTTCACTCTTCGTAGCACTTCTTCATTCTCACATCATCGGTCCAACTGATCTCCATCCTTCTCCAGCATCGTATTTCAAAACTTTCCAGGTATTTCTGATGTACCTCCCGAAGTGTCCAAGTTTCAGCATCATACAAAGCTATAACCCAAACACAGTACTTCGCTGATTTGGTGTTTATGCCACTATACGTATAAAACTGTCAAAAATGATCACTTTCGCTGTTTATCAAGATCTATTTTAAGAAAAATCTGGGCTAGTGACTAATACAGTGTCAATACTGTATCTGACCAATAAGGGTTAGTCACTTTCCCTGGTATTACAATGCGCGTATGGGCAGGATGCTGATTAGTCGACAGGAAGTGACAATGATATGGGTCAGATAAAATAATGTCTATATATATATATGTACGGTCTGACACCCTACGGTACAGCATGTAACGGGAAGTGCTTATGTATTTACTCAGAAATTATTTTTCATATATTCAGTCGTTTTAGATAAATAGAATATTTACATTCAGTCCCTGCAACAAATTATGTGCAGAAAATATTTCAGTTCTTAATCTTACAGCTTATAGAACAGGTCCGCTCTACCTGTAACTCTGGCGTAAAATGCTGCCCTCGAAGACACATTCAGATTAGAAAAAGTTTTTAATCCTTCCCCTGGCAAAGATAAGATAAAACCACGAAGCCGTTGATTTACGGCAAGATATATTACATTAGTAATTAATCTTGTAAAAATGTGGTACAAATAGCGACACCCTAGCCAGGCTTTTGAAATGCATTCTTATATAATTTTTTTTCCTATTATTAGTAATTTTGGCGGACCGCGGTAGCACGGTGGTTATGGTGCTGTGCTACAAATCGGAAGGTCGCTGGTTCGATTCCAGATGGTGTCATTGGAATTTTTCATTGATATAATCCTTCCGATCGCACTATGGCCCTGGGGTCGACTCAGCCTCTCACAGAAATGAGTACCAGGAGTATTTCCTGGGGGTAAAGGCGGCCGGTGCTTAGGGCTAACAACCTTACCACCATCCTGTGCCGTTGTTTTGTAATCTGGGAACCTTAACTTCCTGGAATCCTCTGGGCCACTCCAGGCCTGTAATGGGATTGCTTTACCTATTTATTGTTACTAATTTATATATTTATTACACAAGAGGTATAGAAAAATACGTTCACACGCAAAACTATACACACAATTATGCGTACACTTATTTATCCTTTATTTTGTGTACTGAATTTAATATTGCCCACATGCAGACCAAATTTTGCCGAAGTTACCCGCTCCACACGCAAGGTTGAGCAGGTCTGTCTTGAAACACCTAAGACAACAATTAACGAATCAGTAAAGTGCCGTATCTCTCCCTGGAATAAAACACAATTCAATCTGAAGCCTGTCTAGGTCGTACAACGTACCTTATTTCATGGTTTATCTTGTTCGTTAGAGAAAAATATTTCAGCACCAAAGAGATTGAATATGACTCCAGCAGTATATATATTAATTACTGAATCACACGGCAGCGACGCATTCCAGCTTCTCTTTATGCTCTTCACGCGATAGTAGCTCATTTGTATGCTTTATATGGGCAATAAGTAGGAAAAACAAACTCATATTAGATCCTCATATAAAATAGTTGTAAATAAAGCAACGTACCACCCTCTGTGGTGGGCTCAGAGTAGAAATCATAAAGATAGAGTTACAAGATGGAATCGGACAACAAAAGGACCCAGCCAAAGCGTGTCACTGAAAACCCCTTTCTTCAAGACACAAGCCTAGAAGATGCTGCAGAAGTGAGCCATCTTCACGAGCTGTGTCTGTATAATTCCGACAACTTTCTGTAACATAAAAGTCGTCCCCGCGCACCTTGTAAAGACATATGAGGAGAAACACAGGTACAGATCTAACCAATAACATCGAAACTACATGGAGATCAGGGGTCAGCTTCACGACCCAGTCGTCTTACCCCATTGCGAGAGTGTCCCCGGTACCAATCTGAGACTGGGTGAGCCTCAGAATCGGACTACGCGTTTTGGAAAAAATAAAAATCTGCTGTCTTTGCCGGGAATCGAATCACGACTTCCCAGTTGTACAGCCAGTAGCCCAGTCACCCTCTCCCGTCTCCTTTCTGTACCACACCACCAAAGACCATAGAGCAGGGTAATTGTTCAAAAACTGCAGTTCACTTAATCAGTGGAGAAATTCCAGCCTTTTATGGAGTCCAAAAATGTACCAACCAACCCACAAAATGTGTATCCTTGACACAATGAATCGTGTGCAAGCTCGATTCATTGTGTCTTATTTCTGTATGGTCTACCGTAATACTCTCTCTCCTAATTCGTCTAGGGAATATAATGATTCAATACCACATTTATTAGCGTGCTAGTTTTACAGCACAGGGCCAAATATAAAACTAGCATAATACGCGTATAAACAAAATTAACAGAAACTAACGAATAAAACACACTTACAGGTTAGATTTCCCACAGGATTAGAGGGTTAGACAGTATACCTCAAAGAGCATGGGCCGGGATAGCGTAGTCGGTATGGCAATTCGCTACGGACTAGACGATCCAGGGGTCGAATCCCTGTTGGGGGCGAGATTTTCCGCGACAGCCCACACCGGCCCTGGGGACCAGCCAGACTCCTATACAAGGGGTCTCGGGTCTTTCCTTGGGGGTAAAGCGGCCGGGGCGTGATGTTGAGCACCCACCCCTATTTAGGGCCAAGGTTAAAGAAAGAGTACAGCTATAATCTATTCCCTCTGTGGGGCTTCGTGGCCTGTTCGTGAGTGCACTTTACCTTTTTACCCCAAAGGGTTTGTCACGGAAACAGTGTCATAAAACGACGTAACATGAATTTATTTTAAATTGTCCAGCTTCGTTCAAACCGTAGCTAACATGTAATTTTCGAAGCATAAGATCTGCTTAAGATTTCTGAAAAATGTAGTAAAGTAACAGGTACTAGCCAATCGTAAACCTAGACCAGAAGTCCATTGACTACATAAATATTATTGCCGATGGCATTTGCCGTCGAAGCGCACCTAACGGAAGGGCTGTTTCGCCGTTCATAAAGTCAACAATAAACAAACTAAGTCTCTAAAATTTCGATTTGGCACGCGTAGGCCAGCAATTTCCAAAAGGATATGAAAAAAAAACAATAGTAATGGTGTTAAAATGGGGGTTCGCTGCGGTAGGGATTCACACTAGGTATACGGTCTCTGTGCCTGTTACGACGTGTGGTTTGGCGGGCCTCTGCCTAGAAGGTACGAAAAAACGTAGGCCTATAGTTGTCCCTACCCACGCCATGAAGGCACATAGGGGGAGTGGAGGTATAGCTCCGCTCATTCTTTACCTCGGAAATAAATGGCAGTCAGTTGTGAACTTCACGCCCCGGCCGCTTTACTCCCGGTACCCACTGAATAGGAGGCTGTGTGTGTCCCAGTGCCAGTGTGGACGGTTTCGTGGAAGAGCGATTGGACCGTCCAGCCCACAGAACAGCAGCCCACCACTTGTCCCTGTCCTGAACCTGGCGAACACGGTTCACGCTCTCCTATTACATTTGTAAATATACATTTAGTATTATTCTCCCACCTACGTCTAGGTCTTCCAAGTAGTCTCTTTCCTTCACGTTTCCTCACCAAAATCCTGCATGCATTTCTCTTCTTTCCCACGTGCCCCATGACCTACCCATCTCATCCTTGATTTTATCACCCTAAAATTTGGCGACGAGTAAAAATAATGAAGTACTTGATCATGCAAACTTCTCGAGTCTTGTCACTTCCACTCTCTTACCCCAAATATCATCCTAAGCACCCTATTCTCGAACACCCGCCGCCAATGTTATTCCCGTAATGTCGGACAGCAAGTTTCACGTCCACAGAACACCAGGAAAGATTAGTTCTATACATATTTTATCTTTGTATTTTTAATAGAAAACTTGGAATAAAAACGACTGGACGGAGTTACAGCAATATTCCCCGAATTTGATCTCCACTTACATCATTCATGCATGTAGTTTTGATCTGTTAGTGTCGTTGCCAAGTGACGTCTCCACAAACAGCGTGTGGTTACGTTGCGTTCGCTGCGCGTGACGGGGTTAAGAACTGCTCTGCGGACCGACACGAGGAACAGTGCGGTCTTGAGGCGCTCTCACAGTCGGGAGTGAACTAGAAATGGAGCCTTATGCACCTTCTGTACTCCTGTTACTAGTGAGCCTTATCTTCGGTGCAAATGGAGACACATTACTGCCGAATCATCTAGAAGAACTACTGAGTCTGAGCGAACTGCCATTGGAAAAACTTCTATACGTGAAACGAACATTTGTGGATCCTCCACCAGAAGGTAGGTTTGTGATTCTTAGGGCATGTTGGCTTCTCACGGACTCTGCTCCTTGGAGTTAGATATGTATGTATGTATATATGTATGTTTGTATGTATGTGTACGTGCATATATAGACACATATGCGCGGAAATCATTTTATTTTATGAAGGTTAATGTTAAATAGACATACAGTTTAACTACAAGCCGTGTAGCGCGGTCAGTAAAATGACTTAGATTATGAACTGGCGACTCGACAATCAAGGATTGTTTCTCAGTGGAATGGGTTTTCTCTCTGTAACAGCTCTAAGGCCCACTAAGCTTCCCATTCAAATGGTACCAGAGGCTCTTTCCCCGGGGCTATAGCGGCCGTGATGGGAATATTACCGCTCACCTCCATCTGGTGTCGAAGTTTAAGTAAGACCGCACCCGTAAGAAAAAGCCAAAAACCTGGGCTGTAGTTCCGACACTGTGCCTTTTGTACAGTGTCACTGAGTGACAAGAAAATAATGCAAACTGTAAGGTACAATCAATTTTTTCCAAATGTTTTCCTTTTCGAGTCTGAATTTCGTACTATTTAGGATTTTCGTTTATTTTAGAGACAAGCTATCATAATGCTGCATTTCAGAGTAGCTCTCTGGATATTTCGTTAAATAAAAAAACCTCACAGAAAAACGTTTCACGTAATTTTGACTAAGATCTGCAATGTGTGTCATGTAACTACAAAATTTCCTTCTTCATCCTATGAGGCGCTTTTGAGAAAATCGACATTTCTCCTCTCAGTTTCATACAAAGTTCCTTTCGGAACAGAAATTAAGTTCGCCAAAAAGATTTTAATGTAGACACCTATACCAAAATTTGTCAAAATCTGTTAAAAAAATTTAGACATGGAAAAGTAGGAACAAAGAGGCACACAAGACCTCCCAATTGTGCTGTCGTTTTAAACCCTCGTGGAAATAAAACAAAAACATAACATGTGAAACAAGTTTAACAGAATAGCACGGGATCTCGATTAGGTAAATTTAAACTAAAACGTACATTTTCACTGTCGTTTTCCGGTGGCTGTGCGATCTAGAACTGTTGGAGCACTACGCTGCCTGGTTTCCTTCCAGGTCGGTACGTGAATGTTTGTCCAACTTCTACCGTGTCTTCAGCTCACGCACTTATATCAACGATATCAACGAGTGGTACTGCTGACGTGGCAAGGAAATCATAGAAAACTGCACAGTACAGTCAGCCAAGTTTCGAATTCATTCTCACGCTAAGAAATAAGTCAATAATTAAATAATCAGTTTAGCTAGTATGAAGGAAGGTGATTACACTTGCAATAAACGAAGGGCAACTGAACGTAAGGAGCCTTTGACTGGCTTTAGAAGAAAACCATGACTTAAGGCGTCAAAACGGCCATGTGTCGGTCAGTGTTTTCCACAACTGTTGAAACAGTGGCTTCATAAAGCTTGAGGTCCGGGCCCTTCGCGAGCCGTCCACGGACTTAGTCAGACAGCATATTCGTCACCTCCGCATATGCAAACGCTTTCTACCTTCCCGACTGAAATTGAATGTATTAACGTTCTCTGTATCAACCTTAACCCTTCACGGACGAAAGGTAATCTGTCTTACTTAAAGAACCAGTTCGTACCGCGAAGTAAACAAACTGCCTCTGTTATTAAAACCAATCAGGTGATGCCGTACAGGGAAATAATAGCTGTTTTTCTAAGAACCACACAAAACACATAAATATACTTTGTGGAAAAAATGTGGAACCTGGTGGTTAAAGGTAAAGGTAAAGGTCATCCTATAACAGGCCACGAAGGTTCAGATGGGGGTAGGGGTCAACGCCACGCTTCACCCCTGGGAAAGAAACCTGGTACCCATTGTATAGGAGGCTGGGTGGGTCCCAGGGCCGGGCTGGCCGGGTGCGGAAAATCTCGTCCCCACTGGGATTCAATCCCCGGACCGTCCAGCCCGTAGCAAGTCGCTATACCGACTGAGCTATCCCGGCCCTTTGAACCTGGTGGTACACAAAGAAACAGTCATGCCTTAAAAGGTTACGAAACAAATAGAAAATATTAAGAATTGGACAAGCGTTATACAGGTGTCTATAAATGTGTGTGGTAGAAAGACAAAAGGAGTTCGGACAAACAGTAGTCACTATACTGTGAAAATTATCAAATAAATTTAATAGAAGAATCAGAGTGAAATGTAATCGCTTATCGCAGTCCAGTATCGGATATCAGACTCGAGAATGCCACATCCAAATGACACACATATTTCCATTTTTGTTAACATTATTAATGTGGAAGAGAATTAACATATGCGAAAGGCATGTAACAGGCGGATGGTAGAAGGAAAGGCAAATCGCTCAACTCTCTGGTCAAAGAAAAGGACGGCATTTGTTACGAGTCAGGACAACGGATATCTGACTTAATGCATCACCAGCTTCCAAAAATGGCAACCTGCATGCAACATAATTCAGAACGAGGTGCGAAAGCGATTATAAAAGTGAATAAGAAAGTCAAATGGCCCAACTCCAAATGTGGTGTAAACCGTGTCTGCACACCCTGAGAGCGTCAAACGAAACTGAAGGTAGTGCACATGATTAATTAACACTAACCACTCCCCCAGCGAGTTCTTGTGACTGCACTGATGAATCTCGAGTTCCATAAATGGCGAAGAATTTTTTGACTAGCTGAGCTACGAAACTTCCCAAGCCAATTCTACTTCACGGCGCTAGAAGTAGTACTCTTCCTCTGCGAACACGCAATACGGCAAGAAGACGTGTGGGAGAATGAAGTTCAGGCTCCATACATTATTGATCTTGGTAACAGATGGCAGTGACTGTCAGCTTCACGTTTCGATCACTGAAAGGCGGTACCTTCCGGAGAGGAGACTCAGTAGGATTCACAGACTGGAGGAAAGAGCAGATCTTGACCTGTCCGTCATCCAAATCCAATTCTCCAGCCCGCAGGCAGTCCGGCATATTGACAACCTAATTCTTACGTATTCTGGCATATTTAAAAGAAACATGCGGCCATGCTACTAGGTGGCTACTTACCGCGGAGTCTTGGGTTCAGTGTCGGGTGGCTTCATGACAGGATCTAGGTGGACGCCGTGGCAATAAAACAGGGCTTTCTCACAGTGTCTTCGGCCTTCTGTCATCAATCATCACTTCACCAATGCACCATACTCATCTTATCTCCTTCCTCTGAAATATGCAGAAACCCTGATCATTAGTAAAGAATCACTGCATCGGTATTTAAGTTTGGGGCCGGTTAAAGAGTAAGGGAATTGACTTCAGTAATAAGAAATATTCTGTGAAAATAAGTAATAGCTGTTGGGCAATTTTGTTATCTACAGCCGTTTACGATAGTTCAGTCGGTATAGCGACACGATACGGGCTGATCAACCGACGGATCCTGGTTCGATTCCCCGTAGGCGCATGATATTTTCCTCTCTCCAAACGCATCCTCCAGACCGACTTTGCGACCCACCCAACCTCCTATTCAGTGAACGCTGGTAATCTTACATTAGGGGTAAAATGACCTAGGCGTGAAGTTGACCACTTACCTCGAACTAGGTTGGGTTTAAAAATTACGGAGCTATACTACCACTCCCCCATATGCCTTCATGGTGTGAAGAAGGATAACCTTCACGTTTGTAGGCTTTTTCATTTAGTCACTTCTAAATATATCCAGCAAGTACTAAAGTAAAGGATAATTAAGAACCAAGAATGAATAAATCCTGCTTCTTAAGCTGGAGGTCGCGGATTCGAATCTCATCTTGAAAACAGGCTATCCTGTCTAAGGTGTTCGTGTACCTTCAATGAGAACACGACTATACGTTCTACATCTTTGTCAGTTATTTCTTATCCTATCATTCCATTCCACATAATGTGAGTTACCAGAAATGTACTTAAATGCATTTAAGTCATTAGGTAAAGCAGTACCGTTATAGGCCTGCAGTGGCCCAGAGGGTTCCAGGACGTTAAGGTTCCCAGATTTCATGACAACGGCACAGGATGGTGGTAAGGTTGTCAGCCTTTACCTCCAGGAAATTGCCCTGGTACTCATTTCTGTTAGAGGCTGAGTCGACTCCAGGGCCATAGTGCGATCAGAAGGATTTTATGTCAATGAAAAATTCAAATGACACCAGCTGGGATCGAAACAGCGACCTTCCGATTTGTAGCACAGCACCTTAATCACTGTGTCATCGCGGTCCCCCATTTAAGTCACAAACTGCACCGAATTAGGTAACCCTCTTCAGTGACACAGAATCTTCAAAGAACGTGGGCGTATTTGCAACACTTTAACGTCTTTCTTCTTTTCAGATATCTCCGGTGACCCCACTACCCGTCACGCCTCCGGCGACGAAGGCAGTTCGTTATCAGACAGTCCGAACGCTTCCTCACCAGAAGCCCTTGCACTAATGGGAGTTGCGGGCGGTAAGACTAAAAGAATAAATCCTCTTACCTACAAAGGTGAACCGGGAAGGGTGAAGACGCCTGTTCGTCGTGGCGGCGGTATCCACGCCTTACTGCAAGGAAAGGGAAAAGGAAAGAAAGGCAGTATTTCAACCATATTCCAGACGTCAGTTACGACACTTTCATTTCTCGCCTTCGGTGGATATCTGCTGTGCCTCATAGTGCAGGCAATTCGTGCGAAGAACGCTAGCATGGCAATGACCATGAACAACGCTGCAATGCAGTCAAATGCGTCGAAAGTGGTGTTTCTCGGGCGTCGTCCGACGTTCGGCAAGCGTCGGAAAAGAGATTCAACGCCAAAGGGAAATTCTACTGAGTATTTCCAAAACAAGACACTAGAAGAAACGCAAAGCAACGCCAAGTTCATCCGTCGTCACTTGATAGATGAAGGAGTTCCGAAGGCCTTGGCCATTCAGTATGGCAAGAAACGTGCCATTCAGTCACACATTGCCGATGGAACAAATGTAGACGGGATGGAAGCCACGACGAGTAAAATCATAACGGGGAATCATGGTTCAAACGATAGGCAAGAACTGTCCCAAGGTCCAGAAGGGGATGATGAAGGAAAGGTCGAGACAAGCGACGACGATGAATATGAAGAGATGGACAACGCGGAAGATATGCAACAAGCACGCGTGTTTCATAAAGACGAGGTGGAAATTACACACTGGCCCCTGACCAATGTGGATGACATGTACCGGGCTTTGGTGGTGATTTCGGAGGGATATTCTCTTTACCATCAAACATTTCACACGGGCTAAGGTGGCCCCAGGACGACTATGTACTGACTAACAAGTCTTTATGAGATGCTGATAGTCTCTCATTTGGTAATGAAATACCCCTTTTAAGGAAACACAAAAACTCACTACCATGTTTACAATAGCTCGTCACCAGTTTCAACAGAATTAAAATTGCAAACTAGCAAATTCATATGCAGCTCTATGCAAATACGTTATTTAAACGCTAATGATCTGTGAACGTCGCAGTCAAATGTACCGCTTGTATTCGTATTTGAGTGGTACCGTGTTTGAATACCGGTAAGGAGCGCGGCTCCACTGTTGACATTTCATTATTTACTCCGTTCCTCCCGGAAGATACTGGAATAATAACGCTCAGCCAAGACCTTTTCGTCCCTCGTCTTTTCCAAATCATCATTTAGAATCGCCCTAGCATTTGACACTACACAAAGTATGCAAGTTACGAAGCGCCATTAAATAAATAAAGAGTCAGTCACGACACTGTTGTAATCTTTGTTCGCGTTACGTACTCAGAGTTTCTCCATGGACTGTGAAAACTGTAAAAACAAGAAGTATGGTCTCCACTGTAATTTCCCGTAAGAGTTCATGGCTCAGTTTCCGCCCTGATAATTTGCACTCCAGAATACAGCATGTTCATCATTTACGCAATTAATAAGATGACAATGACCTCCGTCCCACCCATTCGTTAAAACGTTCATGCAATAACAGTTCAGTGCGGTCGTTTCTTCTCACACTACGGAAGTAATCACAAAGTTTTTATATTCTAGACGCTGTTTCAAGTTGAGAAGCCATGGATGACGCAGAACAGTAATCCAACTGCCTTTTAAGTGAAACAGTTCACACCAAGAGCAATTTCGGTCCAAGCGTCTCTGTGAGATCAGTTGATCCGCCTGTATTATTCTTGCAGTGTGTGTACACATGTTCTGAAAAAAAAAATAACTTTGAAAAATTAACAACTAAATTTCTAAAACAAAATCTGCAACACGTGAATGTGTGATAGTTTGTATTTGTATTTACTGACATGCAGATTATAACTACTGCAACTAACACAAGGTTCCTGGTTTTTGTAACATGTTGCACGTTACAGTTAAGCTGTTTCGCAATTACAATAAAATCACACGGCGACTTGGAAAATCTCCTGTGGGCCAAAGAACGCCAAATGAGAAGTCTCCTGGACGCTGGAGGTAAGACCATTTCTGACATTGTTTAAAGAAATTTCAGGTCATATGACTGTTATTTTCGGCGCGTTTGCAATTAAAGTATGTCATAATGAGTCAATTATCTTCTAAATGCGTGTTTGTATCTATTAATTCGGAACTACTGAAAGGATTTCCATGAAATTTTATACTTGAGAAGTGTACCAAAATTTGTTTGCGGCTTTAAATTTTGGTTAAAAGATCACAACACCATTAACAACTTCACATGGAGACCCGCAAGCGTTTCTACAAACGTCAGTAGTAACTCGCTAAATGTTTATTGCAGCCAAAATACTTCAAACACGCGTTGCACAGAAAAATGAAACGAATTTTATGTCAAACGTACTTATGATTTTCGAGACAAATAAAAAGAAAAAAGCGATCGCCAAGCATATGTTTCCCAACTTGCCGTTTTGTGGAACATGAAAACGTACATACAGTCCGGTACAGAAATGCCACCATACAGCAACATGATATCTGCATATTCGGGGCTATCCTGAAGATTGAAATATCATTCTTCTCAAAGACAAAGCTAAAAACCTTCCCCACCCCCTATGGCGTCACGCCCCCCCCCCCCCCAAAAGTTCTCTCAACAGTTACCGCCTTAACAGACTCACGTCATACGGTTCCCAATAGTTGTCATTTATGGTAAAGCAATACCCCGATCAGTAGTGTGTGTATCGTTTGGGACAGCTCGAGCAATGGAAACACTCAAGTGAATGTCGGTTGAGCCATCGATGTCTCGGTGTCTCCGTGGTGTTGTGCTGTGCAGACTAAAGTTTCCAACGGACTGATATTCTCACAAAAAGGTCCCTACCAGCAAAAAATGTAGAATAATGAACTCTACGGTACACAGTGTTATTTTAAAATAAAGGTAATAAGGTCCCATATAACATTTCTGTTCTTAACAAAGCACCAATACACGAAGGTTTGTGGTGAAGACAACGGGCAGTAACGCACTCTCTTGGGCGCGGCACTAGACAGAAGTGGCCGGTCAACTCGCTATTTAAGTTTTACTCCCGCGGAAAGTTGCTGGAAGGATGGAAGAGCCCCGGAGATGGTCTGAATTTGATGACGCCAAGAAGAATCACTGCCACGGCAGGGAACTGAACTCTCGTCGTTGGCCAGCCAGTCACTCAACTATTCTGGATGCTTAAAGACAAAATACCAAGTGCAGCCTAAATATTTATGGTTATGCATCTAATCATCTTTACACAGTCCAAAATAACTTCACAGTACTCACAGTCACAACATCGCACAAGCTTTAACAGGGGTGTCAGGGGCCGGCGACAGCCTGTCCACTGTCATCGCCAGTTTCCTGCAATAATGATGAAATGAAAGTCGGGACAGCCAGACTTAACGGGGTGTTGGCAATTCTTGGTCGTTAAGTAACTGGAAGTCACAACTGTCTGCCCTAACTATCAAAATAAAGTAGGACCTATAAACGTTGGATTTCCGTGGTAACTATTCTACTCGCCGTGCCAGTTGCCTATATTCTGACCAGTGTTGCTAGCACTGCTACCACGGAACTCACGGCATCTTATAATCTCGCATTCTATCAAAATTATTATAATTTTACCTGTTACCCGTTTCACGAAAGGAACAGATTGGAAGTGCATGAGAACAAAGCACAGAGAACATCTGGACCGAAGAGAGAAGAAGCAGCAATCACACAAAGAAAGTTAAACAGAGATCAACTCCATAATTCATTTTACAAAATACTATTTAGTCATAAAATGAAGAGGGTTAAGATACGGAGGAGCATGGCGCACGCTCAGGGAAAGTGAAAAACGTTTATAAAAATTCAGTCGGGAAATAGACTAAATTGGAGGGACGTGTGCTTTGCAGGGTAACAGAGAGATGTAACTCTAAGAAAACGCATGCTCTTGGTGGCTAAAATTGTAAACAGCGTCTGCTCCCAGCTTTTATGTCAGTAGCTGCAGGCTCGCAACTCAGCGGAATGTCTTTATCGTTGCACCGTGCATTCTGTAGTTTATTTAATTAATACACCAACAAATGCACATATATTCATTTAATGATCTAAAATTCACATTAAAACACTTCAAACGCTCCTACACGTTTCGATCATACGATCATCCTTGGGGAGCATACATTGTTCCTTGTTAAAGTTAAAGTTTAAAAACACTCAGTGATTTACATCGTTACGTTGAGTTGGTGCTGTGGCAGCATGTCTTGTGTAACTTGGTTTATTCGGAACCTGACTGCATTGATTGTAGCTCTCTTGTCCTGTAGTTTTTGTCCAAGACATGCTGCCACAGCACCAACTCAACGTAACGATGTAAATCACTGACTGTTTTTAAACTATAATTTTAGCAAGGAACAATGTGTGCTCCCTGAGGATGATCGTATGATCGAAACATATAGGAGCGTTTGAAGTGTTTTAATGTGAATTTTAGATCATTAGATGAATATATGTGCATCTGTTGGTGTATTAATTAAATCAGCGGAATGTATTTAATTACATCTATTTAATTAAATCAGCGGAATGTGTTTTCCTTCGGTCATAAACTCTAAAAAAATTATTTTAAAGAAGTAAGGTGTGAAGGTGTGAACTGGGTTCCAGTGACTAGGCGGGGAGCGAATGTGAATGTCAAAAAGAACCTTCGGGTTCTTTAAAGGACAGGGCACTACTTGAATAGATAGGCAACTATCAGACATTCGAGTAAAACCCCGCTCCATGTGGTCTATAAGATCAAACAGAGACCTGTACAAGCAGTGACCTGTCCAAGCAGACACCTGTACAAGCAGAGACCTGTCCAAGCAGAGACTTGTACAAACACAGACCTGTACTCGTGTGTAAATTTCGCAGCCGTTGTAACCAAATTTCGCGAAGGGCTCAACATGGCGGGGAAGTTCCTGGGGCTGAATACGGCTCAAGGGGTGGCGCACCTGGTGAGCTCCAGCTTGCTTACGACGCGTCCCCAGTGGCCCAGAGAAGAAACGGATGGCGGCCTTCAACACGGACTGTTCTCTGGCTTCTTTCGACTTTTGGGACTCGACTCAACCAAGCTGGGTGCTATCGCCCTGAATGTCATCATATTCATCGCACAGCTCGTAAGTGTCACGTACAGTTGAACACAAACACAATACAACCACCAAAACATAAACTGTTTGTGCTCGTGTCTGTTAAGCCTAACCACAACACATCCCCGACATGTTTCCACACTTTACGTGATCATTAGGGAGAACAGACTTCATAAACCTGTGATGTGCGGTTACACGCATCCAGACAGACAGTATTCTACGCAGACTATGCCACACTCGATTACTACTTGACGATAACATTAATGTAAAATCCTGAGTTTCCTACAGCCGTCCTAATCAAGGTTTCCACAAATTTTTCTCCAGACAAATTCCAGGATAGCATGTTAGGACACAGCGCGAAGCTTTTTAAAAGTCCTAACCAACTCCCTTTTTACGTTTAACTTCCAGTATTATTGGATATCGAATTATGTTGCCGCCGAATCAGCATCTTTAATTAAACATTATCTGTCAACATGTTTCGTTACTTGCAATTAAAACACATTTAAGATTCCCACGATTATTTATAACTGCACCTTATATTTACTATGGGCCGGGTAGCTCAGTCGGTATAGCGACTGACTACGGGCTGGACGGTCCGGGATCGAACCCCGGTGGGGACGAGACTTTCCGCCTGTCCAGATTGGGCCTGGGTCCCACCCAGCCTCCTTTAATATGGGTACCGGGACTTTCCCGGGGGTAAAGTGCGGCCGGGGCGTGCTGCTGACCACTCACCCCCTTCTAGTGCCGCGGTCATGGAAGAGTACAGCTATACCTCTACGCGCCCTCTGGGCCACACCGGGCCTGTAACGGAATCACTTTACCTTTACCTTATGTTTACTATAAATTGCCATAAAATCCAAGTTCTCCAGACAAAGTACCGACGATATAAAGAATCAAAACTCTGGTTTCTTTATTATTCTGAAGCATGCAGCAGCCGTAATGGGTTAGAAATTTACAAGAAGTCAGATAAAACTTCAATACCAATTCAACACACATACATATCTCTCGGTATGTGGAATTTCATAGGATGTGAGGAACCACAACGATAGAAATCACAAGCACCTTCCACTACCGCAGCAAACCTAAAATCTAGAGCACAGTTCACCAAAGGTAAGGGATCTTCAAGATTTGGTGCTCCAAAGCAGCACCAGGTCTTCCACTCCCCTCTCTATCCGTTTCTCTCCACACCACATATCCTTTAACTCTTTATAGAACAGTGATTGCTATTTTAACTCTGAGATTCGTATTATAAGAGTAAACAGCAATTATGCCTTTAGACAGTATTAACCTCCCAGTCTCTGTCATGCAGAAGCGGAATTTTATTTCACGTGATGTAGGAACTAATGTTTTTGTTACCGCTTAGATAACCTGCATGCTTCAAGTGGTCTATAAGTATGTATGTATGTATGTACATACAACACAAACACAACACACACACAAACACACACACACACACACACAACACACACACAAACACACACACACACACACATATATATAATTCAATTTGGTGTTTGGTTTCATTCCACACTGTCTACCGCGAATATAATTCCGTTTTTTATATACTTCAGTATTAAGCTCTTAAAAATATAGACCTATATTTAAAGCAAATAAGATAAACGAAATTAAGGTGCATGTAAATATTTTTAATAAGTAATTTTCTATGAAATGTTGTGAAATCCTGAACATTTAATTAAAGTTGATAATTAAGCAAGAGGGCAAGAACAACAGCAAATCGACATTCAAGTCTCCGCGATCAATTCTAAGCCATAACACTTACATTTCTCGTTCCGCAGATCAGCAACTCACTAGTGCAGCAACCACCCCAGGCGGATTCAGCGCGTTCTGGTTACAATTCAGAACCCGACGGGTCCCCCGTGTCGTGGATACTGGACAATCCAACGGTACAGGTGTGTGGAAGGATAAACTTGTTAAATTTGGAGGTTAAAAATTTGGTATACTTGCTTCGTTAAGTTACTTCCTTCAACTCATATATTTGGTACGCAATTCCCGTTCTTATCACTAACCGTTTAGTAGACGGGCAGTCTGACGATATGTCCCGAAAATCAAGCCAGAATGTTGTAATTCTGCATTCAAAAGAGACACAAGTTCAACATGTTTCCTGCAACAGTTGTGTGTGTGATGTCACCATAAAATTACTTATTTCAATTCACACATGTAATTCAACTTCTTAATACCAAACCACATCACATAGTTCCAATACTGTCATTTCGTATCTTACTAAAACACCTGACACCAGTCAATCTTTAAAAATGTTCTTATACATGGAATAAGAAACTCCACAAAGAGCATCCGTAAGCCACAGCAGCTATTAAAACTTCTTAAGGTAAAAGGTAAAGCAGTCCCATTACAGGCCCAGAGGGTTCCAGGAAGTTAAGGTTCCCAGATTTCGTGACAACGGCATAGGATGGTGGTAGGTTGTCAGCCTTACGCACCGGCCGCCTTTACCCCCAGGAAATACTCCTGGTAGTCATTTCTGTTAGAGGCTGAGTCGACCCCAGGGCCATAGTGCGATCGGATGGATTTTATGTCAATGAAAAATCCAGTGACACCAGCTGGGATCGAACCAGCGACCTTCCGATTTGTAGCACAGCACCTTAACCACTGTGCTATTTAAAACTTCCTGTTCCTCTACAATTGCAAGGCATTTTAAGTATGTTATTTAAGAACGGCGCAAGCTGCCAAGATTTTATAGCGTCTGTGAAAGACGAACGAATAATCACAGACGATTTGTGGAATGATAACGATAGAAGCAACCCGAAGGAGAAAAGTTGTCGCAGTGCCACCTTGTCCACAAGGAATACCATAGGCCAAATTGTATTGTCGTATAAGATAAGAATATAAGATTGCTTTTTCCTGTGACGTTTCGACCTGATTCAGCGGCTTCACGATTACATCACACTCGGCAGGACTCCTCTGGACAAGTGATCAGCCCGAAGCACAGAACTCTACTTGACAACACACAACAGCCACAAGAGACAAATATCCGTGCCCCCGGCGGGATCCGAACCCACAATCTCAGTAAGTAAGCGGCTGCAGACCCATGCCTCAGACCGCGCGGTCACTAGGATCGGCACGAATATATGAATACTATCATCTCCTAATAGATTTACAATCTAGAAAATGTAATTATAACCTACGGGTAGGCTGGAGGGAGTCGAAGAGAATTGTAACATCAAATCATGACGCACACACACAAGATGCTTCACTCTAGTAAAAATTATAAATTAATTGCTCTTAGAGTATAATTTAAGATCCACATCTGTGCAAAATTTCCACTAATATAAATTCCGACGAGCAAGGTAAATCTTCTTGATATAACCCCAAGTTTTGCACTGTCGCACCGTCGCTATGCGGTAAGTGCTAACATACAACGACAGTTCACGCAGAACAAGTGTGTGTGTGTGTGTGTGTGATGCATACACATGCAACGTACACCTTTAAACTTCAAAGCAGTCATTACAGAAATGTATCCATGGATCTCTTGGAAACTTTTAGCGGATCGTTTGGGATCCGAAGAGCACACTGGTGGGAACTACCAACTGTTATACTTTAATCAGGCTGTGACTGCAAGAAACGCATCTCTGTTATGTAGTGTAAATTGTGGTTAGTTAATGTTCATAATTTTTCTAAAAATTTTCTTTCGAAATTTCTACGGACATTATGCTAATGAAACAAGAAAACTGGACTAAAGTTGGAGTTTTTGACAGTGTCCTTTGCTGCAAAAGACCGTACAGTTGGTACTTAAAACAAATAGGTAGCTAAACAACATAACATAAGCGTGAACCTATGACTTAAATATATATTAAACCGCCTTGTGTGTAGGCAACTTATCGTGCCGTACAGTTCACCGGGACACAGGCCGGCGCAGCCAGGAGGAACAACGGTACTACTTGAAAACTGCCAAGAGATGGCATCACTTTGCAAGAAATGTGGCGATCGTGAATAACGATACGACTGGTGTAGAGTTATAATAATATTATTTTGATTCAAATGACATATATTTATTTAGCAACAGTCATCAGAAACACACAACAGGAAGACATCTAAATATGTATCAAAATTTGTACAATTTACAACTTCCCTTCGGCCTGTATGCCGACGCCAGCTGGTATCTATACATAATAATACTGCAAGGCAGAATTCAGCTGCCTTCATTATTTCAATAGCACAGATTTTGACCACGTCGCACATACACTACTTCAGCTCTACCAAAAACTTCACACAAGAGTAAACTTCGCATTGCCGCCATGTTGATGTTCCATAAAAAGAAAGAGAGAACGAAGGAAAGAATAATGACGGCAATTTTTCAACGAAAGTTACAAGTTTTGAAAATATCTATTGCCGTGCAAATTTGTAGGGTCCTACAAAACGTTTCATTCACATTTCGTTCTCATAATAATTGCCAACATGATGCACTATTTCTCAACTTTATTTTGGTAAAGAACTCTACATGTTTCGGACAGAGTTACTCCCCATCATCAGGAGTCTTAATACCGTATTCACAGCAATTGGTATTTGTCATGCTACTTATGTTGACTGTCTGCTAGCAGACTGTCAACATAACTAGCATGACAAATACCTTTGCTGTGAATACAGTATTAAGACTCCTGATGATGGACAGTAAATCTGTCCGAAACATGCAGGGTTTTTTCACCAAAATAAAGTTGAAAAATAGCGCATCTTGTTGGGTTTCATTATAAGAATATATCACGATGCGCGGTCCTCTGAATGTCAAATTCACACTTCGTTCGGCACTGCATTCAACAGCAAACGGGTGGTTTCGTCAACACTAACTGCAAGGAGGTCCTCCTAAGACTAAGTCATTAGGGAAACATGCACAAACACAACCGATATAATGATACTATTGGCCTATGCTTATTTTACTTTTTAAAATCAGAACGTCAACTATTATGCAATAGTGTTAGTTACTGTTGACGAATGGAAGAAGAAAATATTTCGGATTTTTTTTTTTTATTTGGTGCAACAGCCCCTAGAGATCCATGGCCTCCTCATTCACAAGGTTTCTAGATCACATACAACGACACACCACAGTAGGTGGGACTGCTCTGGACGAGTGACCACTTCTTCATAGAAACCGCAGAGACCTACATCTGACAACACACAACGCTCACAACAGACAAACAAGCCTCCGGCGGGATTAGAACCCACAATCTCAGCAGGCGAGCGGCCTCAGACCTACGCCTTAGACCGCGCGGCCACTGGAACCGGTATTTCGGCATATTACTATAATGAGAACTTCAGCGGATAGGAACAAAATGATCTTAGTTCGATCCTTGTCTGCAGCTCTGTCTCACTCTACAGTTAAGTCGGCAGCTGTGAGCAGTCCATATAACTAAACTACTTTCTTTTGCCTCGAAGCTCCGCGACCTGCTGTCCACAGCCCAGGACCATTCGCTGACCGACCGCGTCATTGCAACAATTCAGGAGCGAAACACGGATGATGAAACTGGGTGCATCCAGTTGCTGGTGTGCAAGAGCTCACCCTTCGTGTGGGGGATGCAGAGGGCAGTGCGCGCTTTGCTGAACAACGAGGAAGACAAGAAAGGATGGAGCCGCCTCACACCCATACAGAGGATGTACAGGGACATGCCCTCGGTCGGTGAAGTCACTGAGTATGGCGACCAATGTGAAGATCGCTTTCCTGCGTGCAGAATCCTACCGCCTGATCTAGGGGAATCCCGAAGGAATTGATGGTCAATGCGAGATTTGAGGTTCTCACAGCAGGGCCGATGAAGATCCAACTCTTCTGGAATTTTACGCCATTTCGACTGGTAAATAGCTACCGATCAACATGGCGTAACATCCTACGGGACCTAATTCTTTACGCTATTCAAGAATTCCCTCGCTTCACACCGAACCCAAAGACTTTCAATGTACCCTCAACTAGACTCCATTCTCAACCAGATGAATCCCATCACACAACAACACATAACACTGACATAGTTGTCTTCTCCGTCTCAGTTGGTTCTAAAACAACGATGCTTCACCCACATACATTACTTCATAGAATGAGAGGTGGTGAAGATGACGACGTCGACGACGATCATACGATACAGATCACTGACAAATTCCTACATTACTTGAATAAAAGCTCTTAAATTTTAGACACTTTGTAATGTCGAATGAGATGAGAGGTAAATTCTTCAGCTGAATCATTATCAACTGTTCGGGTAGATTCCATAAGACGGTCATTCGTTCGGTTATATTGCAAGTAGTGCAACGATGTTAGTTTCATCTTCTGAATATGCCCACTAAACATGGCAGTAAGTAAAACCTCAATTTTGTGTACAATACAAAATTAAGGTATACACCGTACAGGCAACAAATGGAACACCGCTGCTATTATAATAATGTAGCGACATGTGAGTTATCTTAGCTCCAGACACACTCATATACAGACATGGGTGTTTACTATAATCCGGAGAAGGTTTTTGTTTTCATAAACAGGAGCTCAATCAAATGTTCTCAACTGAAGCCGCTAGCTGAGCACAGGAACATGTCCCCGTTGTAGCTAATGCACATGCTTCCTTTTCCAGCTAACAGACTGATTCACTTTTTAAATCCGTTTCTTTAATAAAGCTCTTCCAGGGAAAGCGACCGAGTCGTGAAGCTGTGCATTCACTCTAACTAGTGCCGAGGTTAAGAATGAGTGGATCTAAACCTTCACTACTCTTTTCACGCCTGAACGCAGTTCAGACAGACAGGGTTACTTCGATTTAGTTTAACGGCGATTTTAATTGCCCACATCAAAGAACATCGAAAGGTACGATATTCCGTAAGCAGTGAAATGAAGAGAATGTAAACAGGAGTGGTCGTGGCCTAATAAGAGATTTTCTCCAACATTTATCTGAACGAGTAAAACAATGAAAGCCCTCAGCCAGCAAAGCGGTCGCCTGACCAAGATGTAAACCCGGGTCTCTTGAACATGAAGCACGAGAGTACCGGATTCATTTACAGTTCCTTCTCATCTCGGAATTCAGTACACAACGTTTCGCCAGCGATCTTCAAGTAGCGTACTGCAGTTATTCTTGTGACGGTCTATCACACATTATGCCAAAGAAATACACTTAATTATGAAAGCACTCATTCTGTTCCCATCAGCACTTCATATTGCGGCATACAATAACGCCATTCTCCAGTGCCAACAGCCATCTTATCTCATCTCAAACCGTAACAGAACGACACTACGTCTAAATTTCAACTCAAGGACTGCGTTTCCATGTATTCTTTTAGTGTTCTAGACGTTTATTTTGACAATTTTTATTCCTGCATACATTCATGACATTTCCAGTTTTCCATTTTCTTGATTAAGTCAACAACAACAGCCGAAGGCCTACTATGAACAATAACAAAGGAAATATATCAGAGGACTGAAAAAAAATAATTCTAATACGTAATGATTGGTTGAGAGTACAAATTGCACAGCTCCTTGCTATGTAATTTTCTCCAGCTTTCTGTCACTTCCCCTTTCATCAGGTTCAAACATTCTCTTCAGAATACTGCTATGTATTACCCTCAATATATGCTGAGAGACCAAGTTCCAGACCCATACGAAACACACGGTACATTAACAGTTTGGTACATTATGACTTTTCGTTTTTAGATAGAAGACAGGAAGACAAAAGGATTCTGAACTGTTTGCTAGCAAGCATTCCCCAACATAAATCCGTTTCTAATTTCTTCCTCAACGCAACAAAAAAAAAAAACCAGCAGTCTTGTGGGGTGTATCAGTGACCGTTATTTGCCGGCACATTACAACTGCTGCTGTTGCTGCTACTACTGCTGCTAATACTATTACTATTCCTATTATTATTACTAGTATTACTATAAAAATAAATTCCGAGACGCCAACTGACGTTTCCATTTTCTGTTTTCAATTGCCATCATTTTTGGTCTTGAAAGATTTTTGGCACTCGACACAATCTAGAATCACAGAGGACTTTAATGTTATCCTTATTCTTGTTATGGCGGTGCTGGAGCTAGAAGGGAAGGCAATACATAATCCATTCATGCTTATAAATTAAAACACCGTTAATACTGGTAAGGCAAAGAGTATTACCACGACAAAATATACGACTTATTCAAATTTCAGAAAAGAGAGAGACGACATGCAATATTCTGTTATTAAGTTATTACAGTTAAAGCCAACAACGTTCGGTGCTCCTTTCAACCTTTCGTCTTAATTTCTCTACATACAGCATGGGGAGTCACTGAATAAATGTTACCTGGAAGTGAAGTCGCTCGGTTATGTTCCGTGAACCCGGCGGCTGAGTTACTTTAACACACGACCTCGATCTTCATGTTGTGCTCTTCTACGTTATGAAAAAGGTGTAGTGTTTCAGTAATTAATATTTAAATGGCTGAAGACAGTACAACAGAACGTGTCCAGTAAAGTAGTCATTAGACAATACTGAGAGTTATTAAGAAAATATCCAACAACAATGGCTGCATAAACGAATAAACCAATGCGTCAGAGAAGCAACGAAATGTAATTTTTGGTCGCGGGATTTGAGGTTGTAACAGTATTGTTGAAAAAGTTGCGTCTTCTGGGATCGTACGCAGCTTAGACTGATAAACATTTTACAAATAACTAAATAACATGACGTAACATCTCAGAAGACGTGAATCTTGATTTTTAGCTCCCTGTAAGTAACAGATTATTTTGGTATTCAGTGATACTGAGTTAATAAACGCTTCTACATACAATTGAAATAGCAGTGTGTTCTACATTACGTTTTTTTTTTATGAGTAAGATTTTCTTTCTTGAGCAACTGTGAGATTCCTAGGACTCTGCTTCTTGGAGTCAATAACATTGGACCAACAGACATCAGAAATAAAACGGTGAGCAAAAGGTCCACGATAGATAAGTTCAGTGGCTCTGATGAGCAAATTGGGTGCTGCCAGCGAGCTTTTTAACGCGTGAGGGGTCATTAGACATTGACTTACAGCCGACAGCACCTCTGCTTGCCTATGTATAAAGCTGCCAGTTGTTTAACGGGATCCCATGGAAAAAGAGGTTTCACAGCAGGGGGGAAGGAGGGGGGGATGCGACACATAGTTGTAGGCAGACATCCGTTATGCATAGTACAAGCCCTGTAATGTTTTCGTGTTGTTCTGTCATCCCATATTTACACTATGGGAGAAAATGAGAGGTACAGTACTACAAAAAAAATTACCCGACTTACTGGTCCCAGCATGCAGTCTGATGTACCATGGGGTTAGCGATACCATTTCACAGCAAGTTCAAGCACCTTTCCAAGCACAAACTACGACAGCAAGATTCAGTATAACGTATGTAATCCATATATAGAAAAGCATTTTATTCTCTCATTTATCAGTATGTGGTACATATTAATCAAACGCAGAGCAACCTCCTGTCGTATACAGGCCAGTTGATTATCTCCAAAAACTGCGCGGGCCACAAACCTTTAACAGTAAACGATTTATTTTTTGACACGCATATTTTATATTAGGCGATTAAAAAGCTAAAATTTACATTAATTAGTTATCCATAAAATTAATACCGCAATTAATTACAATTTACGTTTGAGGATCAATTATTTTGTAAGATGGAAGAACATCAAAAAGAAATTTAATATTTTGTTGACCGTGTATCGTAATATATCCTTACAAAAAGGACCAACAGTTTGAACTATTTACTTTCAATTTATTTCAATAATTAACCTCTACATGTTTCGAGCAGGCTTGCTGCTCATCATCAGGAGGTACTACTCTGTATATACAG
>Ga0123352_10002857_pt1 | contig 24536 bp, 9 predicted proteins | sample TergutLab28metaG_FD_89700 | JGI IMG/M metagenome (GOLD analysis project Ga0123352, IMG submission 89700) | Labiotermes labralis P1 segment gut microbial communities from Petit-Saut dam, French Guiana - Lab288 P1 | ecosystem: Host-associated > Arthropoda: Insects > Digestive system > Gut ...
GTAACATACGTCTTGTTCTCCTGAAGATGGGCATAATGATGCCCGAAACATGTTGAGAAATTGTTAAAAATAAACATCTAACTGTTGCATCTTGTTGGTTTTCTCTCTCACTCCACAATTCAGTACCGTATTTACAAGACCTCACTGTTAGCTCATCCTGAGCCAGAGAGGTCCAGTCAGTATTTTCCTGTCCTAAGCACCCCTCAAGCTGCATTTTAAGATACACGACAGTTAAATCGGCTTCAACTCGCTATCATATGCCATTATCTGAGAACTGAGCACACCACACACTTTCATGAAAACCGCAGAACAACAACAGAGCGGCCTGGGTGCCCTGTTAGACACGCTAACATATTGCTCTCTCCGGAATTTTTCTCTTTTAATATTGTATAAATTTACGTCTTAATATGCTTGGGAATTATGATATATAATTTGTAAAAATTATCTTATTACCACCATTTTGAAATATTTGAATCTTTTAAGTATTCTAATGTTAGCCTGGTGATGTTCTCACAAGATCGAGACTTTTAGACACGTTAAGGAATGGTAAAGTTATAGTTGTGTCAGCCGTGTTATTTATTCCATTTCCTCTATTAAATTACGATACACAACAGGATGTACAACTGTAAAATTTTCCTATCCCATTTTATTGATATATATTTGACTGTTATTCTTCCCTCCACTCGTCAGTGTTACCAAAATGTTGCAAATATTTCTATACTCTCTCACACACTTCACATTACGCGCCAAAAACCTCCAGCTTGAATTTCATTGTTTATGTCGCATCTTTTAGACGTAACGGACTACAGACATTAAATAGGCCACGATCGACTTTTTGTTAGTGTTTTCAAGTTCATCTTCCAAAGCGGAACAGGACCTCCATTTTGTACATTATTTTACGAAGCTGTCAGTATCTAGCAGCTCGATAAGTCACGTTCATGTTAAGTTGAATGGCGAAAGATAAATACTAAAGGATGAGGAAGGACGTGCTCATGGTGTAACCGAGGTATTATTCTGATGTTTGCTGGAAGAAGTGTGGAAAACGAAGCATAACCTATGAGGACATCTGATGTTCGACCAAGGTTTGAACCGGGTAATCTCCGGCATGTCTTTCTACTACACCAAACTGCTTGGTGTGTCGAATATATAATTACTTAACCTTTGACCTTTTCACTCAGATGTCGCACGATGCATTATTTGAAGGGTCTTTCATAGTGACTTTGTGCCGTTGGTTGTCGGGAACCTCAGGTTACATTTTGAAAACTGAACTAAGAATAATTTAATTCAGGCTTATCTAGACACAGCGCTGATTTTGATCTTATTTTAATGAACCTGACAAAAATCACTTTATTTTTTCATAAAATTCGAATTACTCCTTTTTAGATGAATGTATACAGGGCTTCTTTGTGAATTTGGAATAAGTAATTAGTTAACAGCGTACATTAGAGATGATGAATAAAGATACATTCTATATATTTTAGTCTGTTCTTTTGTCTTTATGTGGTGCTAACAGTCGACCTGGCAGGTTGCTTAATCCTTTAGACGTTTTGTTTAATGTTCATTAGTTTCATTCGGGCGAGATAAAGGCAGGGAACAGACAAAGGACAGGAAGCAGGATCCGGGCGCGGATGAATGATACGAAGAGTTCTGACAAGTCAGCCAACTGTGACAAGAGGCAACAGTGTCGTGATTCTATTGTTGTGATCTAGGTCTTATTTTTAAATCGATAACTGGGAACAGTTGGCAATGTGGTTAGAATATATAGCTGCTGCTACTGCTATCTGGTGGCTCAGAACAAATTCATTTCTCTATAGTGAAGAACGTACTTTGTAATGTGGAAAAATTGTAACTAGTAATATTAGTACTAAAACAGAACGTTATTGTTTAGTTACGTACTGGTCTCGAAATATTTTAATGGAATAAATAATAACAAAACCTAAAAATATTCAATTCACACTAAGCGAGAAAGAAGGAACCAAATAATATTGTTGTAATATTGAAAATATTGGTTAATATTCTTGTGTTATTTGGCGTTGCTTACAAAGGGGGAAAGGAATTGTTCATATGGAGACTTCGCTTAGGGGCGTAAATGATTATCTATGATTATTTCCCACATTTATGTTGCTATGTGGGTAGAATTCGACGTGATGCTGTTGAGTGTTTGTGAGTATTGTGAAAGTCGCTGCAGATAAAGCCATACTTTGCATAAGAGCGTGAATGAAATTAGCCTATATTATCTCGTGTATCGTGAAACCGCGTGACATATTCGAAGTAAGGAATGCTTTGTTACATTCAGTCTACATAGCGTGTCTCATAATAAAATATTTTCACTGGTGTTAGGAGATTTAATTATTAGGGAAAATATAAATTGGAATATTATTCCAATATTTCCTACTTTATGTAGAAATAATATTATGAATCTTAGGTTTATTGGACCGTGCATCATCTTGATAGTTGAATAAAGAGAGACCAACTTGATGTCACTTGCTTTATTATTTCGTTATTTAATGCTCAACACGTTTCGGATATTAATACATCCGAAACATGTTGAGCATTAAATAATGCCGAAACGTGTTGAGCATTAAATAATGAAATAATAAAGCAAGTGACACCAAGTTTGTCTCTCTTTATTCAAATAATATTATATCTAAACAAACTCCAATGCAACTAATAAAATCCCTAAGGATAGGCAAATAGTCCTCTGCGATGTGAGATCATGCAGTCGGGAAGAAATTTACTCGGTTTGTTGCTCTCTTCATCTTTGAAGTGGTTAAGTGACCCCCGAAGACTGCGTCAACACTGCCTTCCGAAATGTGGGTTCCACACCAAGCAGGAGACAGAAAGTGTTGTCCACAGTTACCGCCCCGCGAACTGGAGTCTAATATCGGCTATTGAATATTTGAACCTAATGATTGTATTAACCAAACAAACTGAAAAGTGATGAGCAAAATGCAAACCTGAGGCTTTCTTCATTTGAGACCTTTAACAGCATTTATCCATTCAAAAATTCCCACAGCTCTGTAAAATTAATAACAAATTTATCATTTTTAATTTTGCTTTTCCTCCTCCACGTCCTTCTACTCCTCCATATTTCACTTCGTTCCCTCCTTCTTTTCCTACTCTTCCTACTCCTGCGTCTCCTTCTCCTACTTCTCTTCATCACCATTACCATCATTATCATCATCTCTTTCTTCATTTTCTTCTTCTTCTTCATTGCATTAAAGACTGGAGAGAGTGGCAACAATAGTACTAATGGCAATAAAATTATCAATATCGCTATGACTCTGTGAAGCTGCACACATTTACTTTGCTCTGGGCATGAAAAGAGAGTCTGCCACTTCCTAAAATGAAAGACATTTCAACATTTTCCAAAACCATATTAGAGGCATGTATACATTTGTGTCCAGAATAAAATATCTTCTCTTAATTCGGACCTTGATATGAAGTTAATAGCTCGCAATAATTAATTTAAATTAATTTAACAATTTTCTCATGTTTTAGTGTTGATTATGTGGCTCAGGAAATTAACTTTGTTACCACAGTTTAACAGTTCAAAATTAATGTGGTCAATCTGTAGCAGCCGATCGTGGAAATCGTAACCACATGGTTTGTTCGGATGATAATTCAAAATACCTCTGGTAGATTTGTGATTGATGTGCAGACCGAGTAATTCAATACTCATACAGCAATTTTACATCATTACAAATAACTAAATTACGTGGACAGTAGACTACTGACTAATCCAACAGATATGCTAGTATTTTAACTACACACAGAACAAATCAAATTGCGTTTGCTTTGGTGTTCATAATCCTGTGTTTCTTCGGGTCTGCTGCTTGACCGTGGCTTTATCTATAAATGCAGGTTATTTTTGGTGTAATTAAAACTAATCTATCAACTGCAAGCTGAGGATCTTCATGGTATGTATTTTTATAGCGAATCGCATCTGTTTTTAAAAGGTCCAAAAGCACAGAGGTGGAGTGGGGAGCTACTGAATAGCAGATTATCACACTTCAATAGGAAATGACAATCAGAAAGATACCTGCTGTTAAAAATGCAACTGAACGGAGAAAGTTAGGAACCAGCGCATTCAATATTAAATTCGAGAGGAAAAACCAGGCCAAGAAAGAACGAAAGGTGGGGGGAGGATAAAATGAGACTATGTGTGGCTTTGCACGGTTGTATTTCTTTTGAATGAAGGACGTGAAATACTTCGTGATAGAAGCAAGTTATAAAACATCGACACCAATTAGAAGGCTAAATATGAACCGTCAGATTTGCATCAACCGATTGGCTGTAGTCATTGGCAGAATAGTCAAAGTTCACTGTAAACAACCTGGCGTCATCAGTAACATTCAAAGAAATTTATTTGAAACTCTATAAGTAAATAAATATATATATATATATATATATATATATATATCTTTCTGGGCCGCGTAGCTCAGTCGTTATAGTGACTGACAACGGACTGGACGGTCCGGGATCTAATCCCGGTGGAGACGAGATTTTCCGTCCGTCCAGACCGGCCCTGGGGCCCACCCAGCCTCGTGTAAAATGGATACCGGGTCTTTCCCGGGGGGAAAAGTGTGGCCGGGGCGTACTGCTGACCACCCACCCCCTCACCCCCTTCTAGTACCGCGGTCATGGAAAAGTAGAGCTATACCTCTACACACCCTCTGGGCCACACCGGGCCTGTAAAGGGAAAACCTTACCTTATACATATCTATACAAAATGTTGTTAAATCAAGGAGGGTCAGTCGCGTAGTATTTATTACAGGGGTGAGAATTTCGTACAAATTTGTTGCCGGGAAACCTGAACAAAGGAGACTATTTGAGTTGCTTGTGCAAGGAATTCAAACTTCAATAGTGCAGGGGTTAGGTACAATATTTTGAAACTTACGACGGGTGGCATTTCATTTAAACAAATATATAGGTTAAGTATTTCGTTAAGGAGTCTTGTGTGTTATCAGGTAGAGTTCTCTGGAATGGGCTGATCACTCGTCTAGAGGAGTCCTACCGAATTTGTTGTGCTTGAGTGTGATCTCGAAAACTCAACGATGGAGAGGCTAAGGCCCACTGGGGCTGTCGAGCCAAGAAATTTTTTTAAAATAAACACACTTTTAAAAATATTACTTAATTTTGGTTTTTATCTGTTTGCTTACGTGTGATGTACTGTACTACACAAGGATAACGAAGTTTTTGAGCGTTTATGGTCCATGATGCGAAAACGTTTAACTCGGTATAATAATCAAAAGGGACAATGTACTTATAAGGTAACATTGAGGCACGTTCGTGCAACCATTGTTGCAGTGGAAAAGCAAGGAGTACTACACAACCTGAGTGTGTGTATTAGTAGTCTTAAGCATCCAGCAAGCAATGCGCATGCGCCATATTTTTATCTGTGGCCTGCTCCACTCTACAATTTTTTAAACATTTTCTCATAAAATGCACGATTTTCGGAAAACGTCACTGATCACAAAATGAATGTTTTGATATTCTCTATAGCTTTTGTCTGAAATATTTTTCATTCTAAGAAGAAATGAGCGGTAAAAGATAAAAATTGTGTATTGGTCTTCATGTAAAGTACCCTTTATGCTTGTTCGATTTTATCGAATATTGCATTTTTAAGACAGATTTTCGAAAACCCCTCAAATATCAAATTACATGAAAATCCTACCAGTGGAAGCCGAGTTGTTCCATGCGGACGGACGGACGGACGAACGGACAGACAGACGGGAAGACAGACGAAGCTAATAGTCGCCTTTCGCAATTTTGCGAACGCACCTAAGAAACTCCGACGCCGACAGGACGACGTTGTGTAATCAGAGCAAAATGTTTAATGGAGTCGCATGATATATGAACTGACCTCCCGCGTGCTGGAAACACTTTTCTTGTGGGTTTTAAAATATTACAGTAGATGAGTTGCTAATTGATTGTAATGTGTACTTTAGTCTAATGCATCACTTACTTGACTAAAACTGTAGCAAACCACGTTTTTGTTCTCGAGCGACAGTGTCAGGTTTGTCAAGATGCTGGCTCTAATGAAAAATTCTTTCTTCCTTCTCTTTAAGCAGTTGCTATAGATAAGGCCTTTAATTCTCCAGGTAGGCCATGATCGCCTACTTAAACCCGTATATTGTCGCCATTATTATCATCTTCGTATCTAATTATCCTCTCTTGCAGTAGTTGTTATGTGACCCGTAAAGGTAAAGGTAAAGCAGTCCCGTTACAGGCCCGGAGGTGCCCAGAGGGTTCCAAAAAGTTAAGGTTCCCAAATTTCGTGACAACGGCACAGGATGGTGGTAGGTTTCCAGCCTTACGCACCGGCCGCCTTTACCCCCAGGAAATGCACCTGGTACTCATTTCTGTTAGAAGTTGAGTCAACCCCGGGGCCACAGTGCTTTCGGAAGAATTTTATGTGAATGAACAATCCACTGACACTAGCTGGGATCGAACCAGCGACCTTCCGATTTATAGCACAGCACCTTAACCACTGTGCCACCGTGGTCCCCGACCAGTAAAGGAGAATAAAGAATTCGCAGCTGATTATGAAAGATATTCTATTTTTAATAACGTTCTTCTATTTAAAATAAATCTCAATTTACATTAAATTTGTATCAAAACTAAGAGCGACAAGACATTGCAGTCTTATTCTATGTTCTGCTATTGGATAATGCTTAATCTTAGCTACTTGATATAGCGTCGATATATATGTATCGTACCAGTACTTGTGGTGTGCACTAAAGGAAATGCGTAATCGATTTTTGTCCAGGTAGCACGGTTGTGCAAGAACATTAAGATCACTGTACAGTACAGTTTTGTTTTGTTTTATAGACGGTGCGCTATGTAAAAGAGTATCGTTTCCATGCATAATGTTAAATAGCCATTATCTTACACAAATGATTGTCTTAAAGCCATTTAAAACGCTGCTTAATGGGCAGGAATCGCTTTCAGATTACGGCTCGCTTTTACGCAGCTTGGTTTCAAGAAGACTCAAGCGTGAGCGTGTTTTATGGTTTAGAAATTATCTAGTTTCCACAGCTCAGGTTTGTGGCTTGATTCTCTTTTGAATGTCTCTATAGAATATTAGAAGTTAAGACTTCCAAAATGGCGCTAGATATGTGTTAAGAATGACGGTGCACAGTCCACTGCCTTGACACGAAAACGACAGAAAATTATAAAGAGGGGGTTTTTACTGAACTTAGTTTAACGAGATACAAAGTTTTTTTTTTTCGTTATGTCCGTCGTAAAATAGTTTTATCTTGGGAACATTTCTGATAGCACAGCTGATCTTAATATTTTTCATTGTCACGTGTCCCTTAAGTGCTGTGTTAACTCCATAATAAATCAAAGAATAATCTGCCATATAAACTAATACACACACACACACACACAAACTAAACACGACTACAAATGTTTCTGCTGATTCTTAGCTAACACAAATTTTCAACGTAAATTATAATTATATATCTAATACGACAAACTGTGAAAATTATACTCTTTTTTATTTTTAAATTCTAGAAATCGGTCAAAGTTAAAAAACCTAAGGGATTTGACTGCTGTATGCTTACTGTGTATTTTGACTAATACAATTTTGCTGGATTTAACAGCAAGATTTGTAAACCTTGCAGCCATCACCAGTCATAAGCGTTTTAAAGCTTACATAAAAACACTTTCGGTGACTGTATGTGTTACGTCAGTTAACATGAGCTCGCACTGTATTTAAGTTGTCAATTTAACGCTTCCTTTGTTTTTGTTTTTACCTTTGTTTTCCGTCTTATATTAATATAAATTTTAGTAACTTTATTGCATTTTTATATTCTGTAACACGTCCTGTAATTAGATACCAACAAATGCTAATTCCTTTAATAATGGATCTATAATCTATAATTAGCAATTAATTTCCATAGCCAACATCAAACCCCTGCTAAGCACTTTGTAGTTTGTATCTTGCCTTGTAGGTTGATTTTACATCTTTCAGAGTTTAGAATTTTAAGCCTCTTAAGTTTCATATATCTAATACATACACATGTTTAAACGCCGGAACGCCTGTGACGGTGAACTACTATCAGATGAGGAAAGTTTGTTGGTATTTCCAATAGCAATATAGTGGAAACCCCAAAAAACTAAACTCGATGTATAGTTTTTCTCTACTGCCGGAATACGTATTACAGGCGTCTCTGGCCTTTTCGTTTTATTCGCTCTACTTTCCAATTAATCTCGTCTGGCCTCACAGAAATATTTCGAAACGTAGTCTTTTAATGTGTACAGACCGACTCTTAAAATCAGCTAATGATCTGTCACGTCAATGAATTTATGACTCAGTGGTGGTGAAAGAGAAAGTAATTTTCACTTCTTCTCACAGTATTATCACGACATAAGCAACAGCAAATTTTCGCTATGAGCTTCTCGATAAATTGGACTACATGTCTCTTTCATGCTGTTCTTGAAAGTACAAGAATGTGAAACTTATGTACATATTTACAGTGCTGCATGACTTAATTTCTGTTATAATGCATAGAGTTATATGTAATGAAATAGCCCGATGTATTTTGAAAAATGTGATAATCAGTATTAACTTCAAGAAATATTTATTAAATAAATCGAAATATATTAGTTATATTTAGTGTTAATAAACATTTTTTAACTTAAACAACATATTTGTGTATATGTATGTTCTGTGTGAGATGATTTATACAAGTAAACCAGGCAAGGAAAGAGGAGAATAATATGCAGTTTCCATCGTTAGGTGTGGGTTATGAGACTGTTCTCAGAGAAAATTTTTGTCAGTCACTGAGACGCCTGACCGCAGATCTGGAATGGATACGGTGAAGTAGATATTAACTAACGCTACAACTAGATTCAGCAGAACTGGTGATCACTGACAGCATCAAAAAGAGTGGTGTTTATTTCCAATATTATTTCACATTCATTTAGAACTGGCACTGAATACGTGTATACAACCCAGGAAAGCCTATGTCTATAAAAATTCACAATATGAAGAAGGTACGAGGCTATATTAAAATTAATATAGCAATATGCCTCGTACAAGGTAACACTTTAATGGGAAAGGACGGTGTTATGTGCGCTTGGGTAAGGGAAATGGAATTTATCTCATGTGGAAGAGTCATTTAAGAAGGTGACTCTTTTCTCTACTTGGGGTCAATAGTAACTAATACTGGAGCACGCACAAAATATTCAGAAGAGACTCACTGTCGCAAAACGTACAAAAGAAGCATCAGCCGAGATATGTAGAATATTAACATAACACAATAAGCCGTAAAAGTATGTTTCACAGCTCAGATGAACGTGTTGCGTTACATGGAGATGAAATGTGGTCGAAGTATGAAAAATTGAGCAGTGAAATAGCAGTAGTCGACTTTTATTTTTTAATAATAAATCCTTGTGTAATAGAAAATAGATAGAGGAAGAAACACTGTGGCAAGAGCTGGATATTATTTCATCGGTGATAAAGAGAACAAACGCATGAACCTTTGACATAGAGAGATCGTATTGGACAAACGGAAGAAAGAAGTTTACTCAAAAATTTGTTGAACTGGTCACCGTAATGACGATGAAAGGGAAGAAATAGATGTAAGTGTAAAACACATGCTGAATCCGTTATGGAGTATTTAGGTTAGGAAGAGGGACACCGGGAACTGAAGACGACAGACCTATGCAGAGATAGAGCCAAGAACAAATTATAAGATATTTTTGAACCAAGCATGCTCTAACAAGTGCTTGATTAACTTCTTACGTACTGATGCAATAGTTACGAGTATTTAGGTAAATTGTGAGTATTTTAAAGATTTAATTTTGAATGATTTCCAATTCTGTGTAGAAGAGAACATGTTACTTCAGCCCTGTAATCGAATAAAGGGTTCGGGTTTCTGAAATAATTTTGTTAAAACATTGATGTCATCTTCTTAATAGTTTGATCTTCAAAAGAGAAGGTAGTTCGTGATATTAAGAAACAAAACCCGATACAGAGTAGATGATATGCTTCTCAACACAGTTTTGTGGTAGTATTTGTGAAACACCAGTCCTCAGTTCCTTGTCACATGAAGGGTTCAAAGGCATGCAAATTGCTGGCGTCTTCCTTAAATTTAAAATAAAGTCCTAATAGAAGCAAGTCCCTTTTCTGTGAAGTTTTTTTTTTCGAAAAATAAAAGGAAGAAAAGGATGAGTTTTAAATCAATTGGACAGGAAAGCGATTCATCACCACCAACTGATGTTTTCTTATGGAAACGAATTCTTTTTTCCTCCCATCCTTAATGCTATATTTTACTGATCCTCTCACTCTGTCAAATTGAAAACTGCTGACGAGAAAAGCCCCAACAAAATTGTGATCATTCAGCGGCTTTTAAGAAATTGAGAACACAGGAGTTGCTGTGGCCCTGAAGAAATGAAAAATATTCTTAAAAATACTACAGAATAGCAAAATTTGCCCTGTACATTTCTTCCTACTGTGTTTCGAAAGGCTGTTCTTGAGATGCAAAACGTTAGATTTATTTAAACATAAGACTACTTTCTCAAAGATTACTTTTCAGTATGTGCTTTCAAAAGGAGAAGAAACTGTTACAAAATCATGGTGATTTGATCGAAGATATATTTTTATCTCAAGGAAAGGAATTCATACTTTAACTTTGAGTGATGCAGGCTTTATAATTATTGAACTGGTTCAGTTAAACTTGTATCATTATTCATACTAACACAGAGGAAGAGAGAAAGGGTAATGTGTGTTTTAGCGACGCCGTCACGATCTGAGTTCATATAACGTAGGTGGTAGGTGAAAGAAATGTGAGTATGGGACAACTGTGGAATGGTACTGGAAAAGGAAAACCGAAGATCTCGGGAAACACCTGTCTCATTTTCACTTTGTCCACCACGAATCCCACATGGTGTGGCCTGGGACAGAACCCGGCTTCTGCAATACATTTGGCGTGTGTATGCATATATTGCAGCTTGAGCCTGATACTGTTATTCAAATTCAGACCAACAAATGCACACTGTTATAATAATATTACATTAACCATCAACTCCTATACGTACACGTTTCGGGCCTCACTAGCCCATCGTGTACATGCAGGCATTGGTAGTTATTGTAATAGTGTTATAACACTAGTTCATTGAAATTTTTCATAGACATAGAATCCTTCCGATCGCACTATGGCCCTGGGGTCGACTCAGCCTCTAACAGAAATGAGTACCAGGAGCATTTCCTGGGGGTAAAGTCGGCCGGTACGTAAGACTGACAACCTTACCACCATCCTGTGCCCTTGTCACTAAATCTGGGATCCTTAACTTCCTGGAGCCCTCTGGACACATTGGGCCTGTAATGGGACTGCTTTACTTTTACCTTTACCTTTACCTTATAATAACACTATTATAACTCAGTACATTTGTTGGCCTGTATTGTGTTGACTGAATTATAATGCATGGATTTGAATATGTAAAATCTTGGAATTTTTTTGTAACTGAGATTATGAAAATTATTGTGTGTGATGTAAGTTGCTAATAAGAATTCAGCACCTTGTGGAATCTTTCCTACTATACATATATTTATTTGACTGAAATAAGCCGTGTCCACTTTACAGACTACAGTACCAGTTCCTTTCACCGTTTCATGGGACTGGGATCTTTGTTTAAAGAAATGTAAAATTGCAGAGAAATATTTTCTTCTGATTTATAGTGAATTTGTTGGAGACATAACAGGCACAGGATATCGATTCGTATTTACTCGTACAAACAAAAAATTTCTTCTTAGTTTTCAGAAAACAAAGCAACGAATCAAGAATCCAATTTTTGCACTAATATACCCAGGCCATCGAAGTGGACTAATATTAAAATTCACGTGTCTTATAGGAGGAATGCGAGAAGGAATTGGGCTAATATTATTTTTCCCATAGTGCAATTGTATTATTGGATCTTCTGAACACGATATCGAAACTGCGAATTCCATACAAGGAACGGAATTTATTGGCTGTCTGATCAGCTCTCAGCTTCTCAAGAATAAATATTCTACAGGTAATTTGTTATTTCACAGTAAAAATCAACACTAACCAACTTTCGTTACATTTGAATCATCAAATATAAACACAAGCTTGTCAATGTTTAGCGTAACATGCTGAATGCCTTTGTTCAACTGTATACTTACGTCTCTTATTAGCTTTTAAAGATATGTACGTAATATGTGTAGGCTTATCGCCACGTATGGCATTATAAAAATCCAAATTTTACCCACACAAATTACACGTGTTTCATAACATTCCTACTATAAACTGTAATTATTTCCCTAAAAACACTGACCGATTCGTCTTTTCAATGAAAGCACACTGTTTTTTGTGTGAAATACGTAGCAAATCTTTATATATATATTGACATTACTTTTGTCTTCAAAGTGACATGTTCTGCTAACACTACATTGATATTTATTCGCATATATTTGTACTTGACTGTCACTGAGTGTTTGATATTAAATTGACGTAATTTTTCTACCTGGTGTTTATTGTAATCCCAAGATTTAACACTGCAGAATTTGACCTCCTATTCTTCTATGAACCACCCCTCCCCTTTACGTCACTCTATTGCACACTGTGACGAATAAGCTCAAATATTTTCATGTAATGAAAACCACCTTGATGCACTGTTTATCCTCAGTTTATTTCTTCAATGAACCTCTACCTGTTTCGGGCATATTTGTAGCCCATCATCAGGGGTTATACTGTGTATACACAATTGGTACATTCTGTGCTTTTTAGTTGACTGTCTCTTGTCTCGACTCGGACAACAGAGAGCCAACTAAAAAGCGTAATAGTACCAATTGTTGTGTATATATACAGTATACCTCATGATGATGGGCTAAAAATATGTCCGAAGCATGTAGAGGTTGATTGACAAAATAAACTGAGGATAAACAGTGCATCAAGTTGGTTTTCATTACACAGACGTATCGAGATGCACGGTCAGCAAAACATAAAACTCAAATATTTTCCTACGTACTCTGTCTGGTGCTCGCTGTAGGTACTTGTACATTCTGTTCTAAATTTGATTATATTGTAGAAAGCAGTTTACGTTTTATGCATGAGTTTCTGTGACTGTTATTATTAGCCAAGAGCCGCAGGGTTGTGAAACATTTGCAGATAGGTTAGTAATATTTTATTTTTCACAAAAATCATTGGAATTATATCCGTACATGTGCTATTTTTGTTAGTGTTTTCCCACTCACATCAGATCGTAACAAGCTTCAGCGATTTTCCCCAAGATCGGTGTATATATATATATCGTGTTACTGGATGTCACATGCGGCTGTAAATTTTATTTGATACTATAAATGAATTACGTGAAAATGTTACACGTGAGAATTGTACGCAGGAAGGAACTTTGTACGTGTTCGGTTTAGGGTTAAGTGTTTTAATGTGTGGGTTGTTACCACTGTTGTTTTTGTTGTTGCTGTTGTTGTTGATGGAATTAAAATATGCAACAGGAAGTTGACCACACAAACAAAACATGTATTTTTAATGTCAGTTTCCTGTAAATATTGCAAGCCAGTCATACAAAATGTGGTGTGTGTGTGTTGTGCATTAATTTGTGACATTGGTGATGTTCCATGCAGGCCTACGCTAAATGCACTATGTGCACTGCCGCTGTAAACATAACTAAATATTTCTGAATGTTTCTTTTTCATATTTCCTTTATATATTGTTGCCTTTTTGCCTTTAGCAATGTGACTGTATTTTTTCACTGAAATATTTGTTTTGCTATTCGCTGTCAGTTTATGTTCCTGTCCAAACCAGATTTATACAACTGAATTTAAAACACGGCCCTGGATTAGGTTTATATTGGGGAATTTTATATGAACTCTACAGCATGACGCATTATCAGTCTATAAATATTTACGTAGATGTCAACGTCCAATTGAGAAGACTTGCAGGCTGACCAGACAAATCAAATTCAAATAACAAAAGATCTACACATTTCATACCATTTTTGCAAAACAGGGATAACTCAAATCAAATCCATTGAATGAAAACACCAATTAAACGGTGTTTCAAACGCAGTGTTACTGTTTTCTGTTACCGTACGTACTTCAGTAATATCGCAATTAAAACAAGCGAAAAAGGAAAATTTCACCCTATGACCTGCAATGAAGGCACAGGAGAGGGAGTAGAGGAATAGCTGTGCACTTTCTTTAACCTCGACGCTAGAGGAGGTGGTTGGGTAAGGTCATGCCCCAGTTGCTTTATTTCCGGGAATGACAAGGTACCCATTGTGTAGGAGGCTGGGTGGGCGATAGGGCCGGTTTGGACGGGAGCGAAAAAGCTCACCTCCACGTGGATTCGATCCCGAACCATCCAGCTGAAAAACGCAACCTTTCATTCGACCTTATCTATGACCTTCAAATGAAACATCATCAAATGAAGTCATATACAGCTACATTAAACTCGCACAATCAGTTTGCTGTTGCACCGGACTGGGCACCGCAACATATATTTGACATCCTCCTGATGTGGTATGTACAAACAACCATCGTATTAACTACTTGCAATAATCAATCAAATACTTATAATTATATTTAGTACTATTATTATGTATGATTGTAATTATATTTATTATTTACTATTATTTTATATTAATTCCAGAACCAATGAAAAAGTTCTGAAAATATGCTCTCCGCATCTTATGGACCAGTTCTGCAATACTACAAACGAATTTTGTAATATCTGCTGACATTTTATGCACATATTTTCATCTATTCAATAACCTACCTAAGTTTTTATATAGGCTTTATTGATGTTCATTGTCTCCCTGAAGATGATCAGATTAGATAGAAACGTGTAGGAGTTATTAGAAATTGTGTATAAAAACATAATTTTAACATTAGTGTGTTTGTCGGTTTGATTGTGAAAGTTGAGCTCTTTGTGCAGTGTGTCTGGAATTACAAATGTGTTGACAAGACGAAGCTATGTAGTTGTATCGGAAAAATTCCACGTACATTCGATCCCTATTTAAGTAACCCGTTCGACAGGGTAGCATATACGTAGCCACTTGCCCCACCAATCGCGACGTTCTAGACAGGACTCATCAGTAATTATTAGCGAAGTTACTGCAATATCCTTGTGCAGGAGTCTCTGTAATATTGCCATCTGTCGAAGAACAGTACGCAGTCTGAAAAAAACCCTCAACAAGTTCCAACCCATGGTCTGGCGCTTAAGGAAGAGGAGGTGATGGCGACATTTAAATACCACCGGTATTCTGTTACGCGTCTTGTTGGCCTTGAAATAAATGCAAAAGTAACATAGGCCTTCTGATAGGAAAGTACTTTTGTCATACGAAAACAAATGAGCGTTTTAACTCTTCTGAAAACTTTCATTCTAGCTGCGAATGTTGCATTTACATCCAGTTGCTTTAATGTCTTATCTTCCTATCTCCGCAGCAGAGTAGTTTCTCCATTGCTTTAAATCAGTATCTTGCCCTTGTATTCATTCTAAGCCCTTGGCAGCGTCACGGTCAGTATGATGATATCTGTCAACCTTTCTGTTCACAATTTTATCGCATTTAACTTTTTTCAAAAATATAAAAAAAATTATAGTTCTACAGGATATCAATTTTGGGGATCATTCAGTATTCACACTGAGTCTTGTGAATTCATTGATGGTTCGTATCGTAGCTCAGGCTTTTCGCCGCGGAGGCCCAGTTTCCATCCCAAGCAGTCTGCATCGTATTTGTGGTGAGCGGAGTGACAAAGGAACAGTTTTATTCCAGAATACTACCGCTTTCCCATGTAAGTATCATTCTTTCAATACTCCATTACCATTCACTCGACTCTCCCCTACACTACATAATCTTTGGCAATGAGTGCATCTTTCAAAAGCACGTGTAAAAATCCCCCCCCCCGCGATAGACTAAACATTTCTCAGACTATTTATAATTCATTCCTGCTCTTTATTTTAAATACCGCTCACAACAGTTGACAGTTGATTTCAGGCTTCCTCCGCTGTGTTTCCTACTACCACACAACACTGTGTAAAGTCCGAGAAGAGCGAATATTTCAATTTTCAGTTAACCGTTGTGTTACACGGTTGTAGAAGAAATAACCATTAATCATGAAATAATAATATGTTCATAATAATTATGTAATGTAAACAAATGATGCTGTATACAGTGAATCCATATTGCGTTTCCAGAGCTAGATAATAGTTTCTGTATGCATAACTCACGTTTCGCTTTGTGTAGATTTATTATTGCAGTTTGTGAGCATGTTTCTTGTTAGCAGCATTCGGTTAAAAGTTTCTAATGATGGTAATAGTAATGCGGAACTCGGCTATGAACTTCAGTGATAGCCGCATTCAGGGTCTTATTAAGAGTACCCATCATACTTGAAAGCAAACAGGACAACCTGCCGAGCAGGTTACAAAAGAGAGTGTAAAAATAATTTGAAAGTACCTCTGATTTGTTAACTGAGGATTCCACAGTGAGCAGTGATCTTAAAGCTGAACATGTCTTTAGAATTAGAAGAACCATTCCTCTTGTCACGTCAGTACGTGCCTCGTGTATTAAAGAGAAGACTTATGCTTGAAGTGGAAAGTGAATCTGTCAAATATCTGGTACCGTTTGGTTCAAATGTAAGTAACAAAAATAATATTCTCCACAACGATTTAAGTGTATGCGTTAAACTATTTCCTTCTTCGTTTCAGGGATAAACCGGGGAAAGTTTTCCCGTTCAACGTAACAGTGTGAAGTGGAAAATGCATTTCTCTCTTTGAAATGTGAAAGGAAAGTATTTCTTCTTACTGGGGTGAAGTGTGAATTGGAAGAAGATTCTTTATTATACAGTTGAATTGTCAGCTGGAATAAACCTATATTCGGGTCTGGTTTGCTTGAAGTATGTAACAATCTCTACGAACTAAACGACAAGTATTTTCTCATTCGCCTACACCAACAGTTGAAACACCCTTAACCCTTATCCTGCTAACGTGGAGAATATGGTGAGCTCCTATTAACGCCAGCAAATTGCAGATGGGATTTAACTCGGTGTTTAAAGGGTTAAATTTGTACTGTTAAAAAATACCTAGTTTCAAACGTTAATAAAAAATAAATTTTATGGAAACACCTGCAAAAGCAGAGTTGCTGCTGCAAGACAAACCAGCGTGGTAGATCATTATAATGAGTGCAGTATCCATAGTACAAATCAGTGTCAGTTACTGTTCGACAAAATTTTGGCGCAGGAAAAACCAAGGCTGAATTTGATTTATAGAAATCTCATTTTTTAAAAGCGAAACAATGAAAGCGAATATTGGCTGTTTGTCAATAGAATGCGCTGACAGCAGCGACACTGATATGAAAAGTTACCTTGTCTCATTGCTTAAATTGAGGCTTTGAAATTGACGACAGGTTTGAATTCCAAAACAGAATTTTTTTAAGACCGTGATTTGTAGAAGCTTAACACTTTAAATACTAAAATTAACCTAAATTTTATTTAAAAGTTCAGTTCGTACCGCATATTAAACATTTATCATCTGATTACAAAAACCCGTCTGTTAGTGTTTTATGAGGAAAGAAAGGCCGGTTTCTTTTCTGACAGCCATAGAAAATATATAAATACATTTTGTGGGTGGAACGTAGGCTAGATAGTTGATAAACTTTATGGCAGACAAAATAACCACTAGCCTCTAAAGGTCTAAATTATCAAATAAGTGCAGAGAATAACTCAGCGAAAAAGACAGAAGTAGTTTATTAAACCATGAAATAACGTGGAATCTCAACTTAATGGAACAAGGTAATTTTATTGATGTATTCTTAGCTTGACATAGAATACGCCAATAAAATTACCTTGTTGCATCAAGTTGGCATTCCACACTATTTCATGAGGAAGATGCACGGTCAAAGAACCCTCAAGTTTATTTAACCCGTTTTATGAACCTTCTGTATAGGGTGGGAGTCAGCGTCTCTGCGATCATGTAGAATAACCGGAGAAACAAATCGAAAAATTTCGATCTGAAAAGAGAGGAAAACGACGAAGCTATTAAAAAAAAAGAGCTCTGTGAAAACACGTGTAATGGAAAAGAGAGTTCGTCAAACCGCGTGTTTCAAAACGCACTATGTGTATGGGACTGTTGTATAAAGGAGGCAAGTCTTAGGCGGTAACTGAGGACCCCTGGACCTTACAGGGAAGTGTGGTTAACACAAAAGTCTTTTACCTGAAGAAAAATAAGGTGTCTTCAGTCACCTGAATATATTTCCATTGTATGAAAGTCAATAATCCACCAGCAAGAGTTACATTTTTTCTGCAAATTTGACGGATTCAAAAATATTTGTTTTATTCGAAATGCGATGCAGTGAAAATAACTAAAATTCAAGTGTCGTAGCTTGTAGAAATGATTTCGGTGACAAGTACTTTTTTATTTCACAAACCAAAAAAAACACTTGTGACAACAGCAATAAATGCAAGTCCACTGTTCAAAATGACACTGATGAAGAATAAAATACCAAAGATCACTGCGAATTTAAAATTTGTGTCAAATGAGATGGAACGTCTAATGCTGAATGAAACATAATAAAGAAGAAAAAATTCCAGTTTCTCATACATAAGGTGCCACATCCAGAAACAAGTGCAGGTGTCATTTTTTGGAAACAATATATATTTTTGTAGGTGATATTTATGTGAATTTTTGTAGGTGATGTAGGTGATATTTATGTAAATTTTTGTGGGTGATTTAGGTGATATTTTTGTAAATTTTTATAGGTGATGTAGGTGATATTTATGTAAATTTTTGTAGGTGATGTAGGTGATATTTATATAAAATTTGTAGGTGATGTAGGTGATATTTATGTAAATTTTTGTAGGTGATTTAGGTGATATTTATGTAACTTTTGTAGGCGATGTAGGTGATATTTGTGTAAATTTAACTTACAACGTAGAGGAGCTACTTTATACTGAAGGGTGCTGAGGACAGAAGCGAAATATTGACGTTGCAGTACGGGTTTTTCACTTTCTTGTTGTGGATATTGCAGGGAAAATATGGTGAAGCTAGGAGAAATGAACCAAAAAGGCTGCAGCCTGGTAATTCTCTTATAAAAACAGATAAAATTCAAGCGTAAATTAAACAATAGAATAAAGCCTGTACAAAACTTGAGCTGCCAAAAGATGGGCTGATCTTGTATGACAAGGACTCATATAAATCTTGTGGAAATGAAACAAAGCCATTTTGTAAATTCGAGCACTGTTCGCTGGAAGTTACTTTCATAGGATATCAAAAGGGAGTACATTGACTAATCCTTCAAAGGCTTAGAGTTCTAGAAACTAACCTGGTGGAATATGTTTTGCAATTTTTCGTGTAATGAGAAAAGCAAATTTTAAAATATTTGATTTTACTTAATGCAGGGCTGTTTGAGGTAACTTAATATCTCGTTCCCATCACTTTACTCACATTACTGACTTACCTGCCAAAACAGTGACAGACCTAAAGTCACGTCTCCATTATGTCTACCAACGTAGAGTAGGAAATCCTGAAGTGTATTTTGTACTGTCAGATGTTAACGAAAGAGGCGATGAAAAATTGTATTAATATATGTAGCAAATATTTTCATTTTCTAAAATTACTTTACAAGTTATTTCATTACCTGGAATTCCATTTTGGTTAGTTAATTGCATTTTCTAAACTTTGCTGTTACGTTGGCTTTTTAATTCATTTTTCCTATGAGTTTGATCTGTTTTCGTGATACCTACACTACAAACGAAGAGTAAAAATTTAAACGAACTTTCTAATATTACTGAAATATGACAAAACTAAAACTCTATTGTTCCATAAACTTTCGGCTTTTTATCTTTGAAGCAAGCCGTGTCACTGTAATGGGTGGGTTAATCAGGGCTGTAAAATTAAAGCCATTTCTTGAAAATTTATATGAAAAATAGGCTAATATAACCATGAGTTTAATCTTGAAGGGACGCTCATAAATACGCATTGATTATCCACTGGAAATTTTAAAAAATACTCTGTTTTGTCAGAACTTTGTACCAGTTTTCCAATGTTATTTATCATACTCCTTTGTGAATAGGTCCATTACTGATTGGAACCAGCTACCTGAAGGTGCTGTAGGGATTTCCCACGTTAAAACGGATATTTTCAAAACGAGGGTTAGGAAAGTGAAAACCAGTGAGTGGAAGTGAAGGTGATAAAAAGTAAAAATTGAAGGGAAGTGAGTTGTAGATACGAATAGCAAAGTAATGTGAATTGAGAGACTGATAGGATAAGTGAAACAAAATAAAAAATAAAAAGTGAAGTGAGGTGAAATGTTGAGAGGTTCTTTAGAGCAGTGAAGGGGTTCATTATTTTGGAAATAAGTTTGGAAATGGGTGAACAGTCCTGTGTCTAGTTTAGCGTTGTGAGGTGGAATAGAACGGTAGGAAATGTAAATGGGTTAAGCCAAATGAGAGGGTAGTGAAGTGTAAATGAGAGGATGTGAAGTGTCGATAAGTGTAGTGAAGTGTAGTTGTGTGTAGTGTGGTGAAGTGTAGCGAAGTGTTGCATTGTAGTGATGGTCTTAGAAATAAAGTGTGTGACATTATTAGTAGACATATGGACAATATGAATTTGCTGCTTATATGTATTTTGCTATTATCACATTCTTTCATATTCTTTACGTTCTATTTTTTATCAATGTATATGTGGTTGTATTCCTGTTTGATACTGCAATTTATGTATTTTTATTGTTATGTCTATGTATTCTTATTGTGTGTTTATGTATGTTAATTGTGCCAGCTGGCACTCTTCGGCTACCCTGATTGAGGTTTTTCCGTGCTTTTTCGTCGGTTGTAAGGCAAATGCCAGGATATGACAGTCAAAGAGGGGGCACGGCCCGCACTCTTCCAAAACATTTTGTGTTGTTCTATGTGCTGTTTTTTTGTCGTTCTGTGTATTGTGTGTGTGTGTGTGTGTGTGTGTGTGTAAATGTGTACTGTGCTACTGCCACCGGGTGGCAATCCAATTGCAGTTTAACAAATATATCATATCAAATCTTATCATAAGCAAATGATTTTGGGATTGGCCGTTTTTGTTCCAAGGCCCAAAAATGTGTCCTGCGATTAGTTCTTGAGCCATTCCTTTGATGTACAAAAAGACCCACATTTTTAATGTGCTCACAGAGAATTCTGTGGTTCTTTGGCAGAATGTATCCATTTCATTATTGAACTTAATAACACGGAAGTGAGAGTTTTGTCGTGCTTTGTTAACAGATAATTTGCTGGCGGTGCAGACAATTCGCACACACAAAAATTAGTGAAAAATGCCACAGGTATCCGCTGCCATGGAACATTTAAGCGTCACTGGCCTGTATTATGGTAGGCGCCACATGCATGTCGATAATTGCATAAAGTGTAGTCACATAGATATCACATATGACCATGAATACCGTACAAAGTTTTAATTTGACGATATTCTTCTTTGTTATCAAACAATACTACGAAGTAAAAGATCAAATTTCCTATGTAATGTACTTATATGTTATATTCGTAGTGTTAGGAGGAAATAATCATTTTGAGAAGACAATGAATCTGTTGATTTCTATGAATATTTTAAGCATGGGTCTTCAGCTTGTTATATTACATAATTCTTCTGTCCTGACTATGATGGCAGTAGGTTTCTTTTAATTCTTATTCTTCTTGACTCAACAATCCGATGTATGTACTGTAATAATATAATACTTATATGATTTAAAATATGCATAATATATAATATACAACCAGCGAATTTTCGTTATAATATGACTAGAAATCTACTTGGCTAGACCGAATATTTTTTTTTCTCTCCTGGCCGAGAGCCATTGTACAATACAATGTGTCTACCTCAAATTTCGATACACCGAGACCATCCGACTCAGAATTTCTGTCTGCTGATAGCCTGTTTTTATAAACTAACCATGTCAGAAGAAATTTCTATCAAATAAAAATGACACACATTACGAAGAAGCTCCCTTAAGGTATTTAAAGGAACTTCAGCAGATATTCTTTTAGTTATTCAGAAAATCTGTGTATAATTTCTTAATAGCTTTGACTGGGGAACTCTTTTAAACGCAGAACGAACTCGCCTCTAAGAATATTCTTTTATTGGTACCTTAAGTTATTTATTGCATAATCTGCTGGACGAGGTAAGTGACATACCGAACTCGTAATAGTCACACAGATGCGCACGTAATGCACCATAATTAGTTCGTATTTATGCTTTGACTGACAATACACAATCATAATCCCTGTCAAGGGACTGTGGGACTACGTCAGGAACAGAATCTGTAGTTCCTTTGGTCTTGTTAGGGGATTCCCACGTCAGGGTAATTCGGATTTCTTTCCAACTATTTTTTATCCTGTTTTGGCGAATATGTCGTAGCTGTTCCCGAAAATTTGGTGTCAGGTCATTCCGATCAGATACTGAAATTGAATTAATTATTTTTATTTTTCTCATCTTTCTCAGACAAATGCGCAAATGTAAGTGACATGACGCATTGTTTATCGCCATGCAGTTCGTGAGTGTACATTCTACCAGCATAACATGCTGTGGTATTTACCTCAGATACAGGAAGGTAGCCTGGTAAATACCTCGGTGTCGTGAAGGGCACAATTACAGAGCTTCTTTACTTCAAGGCATGGGTCTTTTGTACAACCTTTTTTTAAGTCACTTTTCTTAGGAACATGGTTGTGTGCATTGTCCGCAAATGCCTTTAGTTAAAATACATTACAACACTTTGGATTGCACGCTGAAATCCAGGTTGTAAATTTGTTTAAATTGAGGTTCGCAGTAGGGTCATTATTTCGAAATACTAACCATTTCATTCTTCCGAAATATGTGTAGGGTTATCCATTTAAATTTACAAACAGGATATGTTCAAATGTTAATCTGTCAGGTGGATGCTTATACTATTGCATATTCCACATCAGAAAATTCAGGTAAATTGTGGATTTAACGTGATATAAGATTTATGGAGATATGAGATGTGAAGATCCTTAATTTATAGTAGCCAATTTTATTTGTTGGCTTATGGTATATTTGTGCATTGAATTTAACTTATTTAACTGCTTTAAATCACGTGTGTCGAAAGAATATACATCTCATTTTATCACTTTCGCACTAAGAGACTGTAATCTCATTTTGAATTTAAAATATTTTTTGTTAGTGCCTAAGAAAATACATTTGATGGATATTCCATTGCGGCGTACATAGAGATTGTAAATGCGTTTTTGCGGCCCTGAATCGACGCTCATAAATGAAATAATGAAATTAAGCCCCTATGTGCAATACTTGTCGAAGATAAATACTGCGCACAGACAAGCATATGAACAATGAATTCATATTTAATCAGAAGCCTTTCAACGAATGTTAGGCATTAGAAAAATGCATAATAACAAAAGCATGTGTCATACAGTTCGCTGAAGATTTACTGAAAGTATTTTTCGACCCGAGAAACTAAAAATTATATTCCTACATAAATGAAAATAGGAATTCATTGATCCAGTATGACAGGAAGTAAAACTCTTTCAGGAAATGTTAAAGATATTGGACCATAAATAAGGGTTTTGGAAAAAAAAATTTTTTAAGAGGCATATTTTATAATAAGAGAGTACTTTTGTCTAGAAACGCTTACCTTTCATTAATCTCGTAAAAACATCTGGTAGAGTAAATCGGAATGAATTATAGGAAATAATATAACATAAACAGCCCAATAGATGCAACAATAATAATAAAATTATTTTTATTGTTGCATCTAGTTGGCTGTTTATGTTATTGTATCGATGATGCACGGTCACACAAACATAAAATTTATGGGAAATAATGAGTCCCTCATTACGTAGCATACGATGCACACCTAGCCAACTGCTCTCTCTGCAACACATTCCTACACAACATGACATGCTGCCACAACACCTTGTTTGCAAAAACGAATCAAATTTTGAATATTGTAATATAACTTTAGCAAGGAACAACAATGATCCCTGATGATGATCTGACAAGATCGAAACATGTCGGAGTGATTTTAAGTGTTTTATGTGAAAGTTATGTAAGTGCAGTTTTTGGTTAATAATAGAAGTGATTCTACAAAAATGCACGGTGCAACAATAAGATTTGTTGACAGTCGTTTGGGACATCTGTAACTCTGCACTTGTTCCGCCGATGGCCTTGTTGGAATTCCGCACGTAAACCTGCCACACACGATGCACATCTTCATTCGAAAGCCTAAGCTGTCGAGACTTCACATTAGCAGTCTATCTAAATTGCTCTACCATCCCATAATTCCCTTCTTATCACGTGGCCTCACACGATCTTCGCGCCTAAATTCACGATTAACTCAAAGAGTGGATTCAAATTTTTAACTTTTCACCGTGCATAGTGTTTCAACTTTGCTTTTTATTTACCAATATAAGTACAATTTTCTAAAATACAATGTAAAACCTCAATTGGTTAAAACATTAAAATTACATTAAGGGCTCCGACATGTTTCGGTTTTTTCTTTAAACCATCATCAGGGAGCTACTTTTTCACACTAAA
>Ga0123352_10002861_pt1 | contig 24516 bp, 19 predicted proteins | sample TergutLab28metaG_FD_89700 | JGI IMG/M metagenome (GOLD analysis project Ga0123352, IMG submission 89700) | Labiotermes labralis P1 segment gut microbial communities from Petit-Saut dam, French Guiana - Lab288 P1 | ecosystem: Host-associated > Arthropoda: Insects > Digestive system > Gut ...
GGTGTGGCTGCATATATATTATATCCTTATTGGTCTACGTTTGTTGCACTGTACGGTAGTACACTCTACAGCCTAACAGCGCAACAGACAGACACCAATAAGGATATAATATATATATGCAGCCACACCACCACCGTATTAACCACACACCGATGTATTTTAACGGACTATTTTAACAACAGTAACTTTAGTAAGCACTAATTAATGCGCTCCCTGATGACGGTGTAACTGTACCACCGAAACATGTCGCAGCTGTTTTAATGTAAATTTTAATATTTTTTTAAGACAACTCAAGAGTGCATCAGTTGGTGAATAAATAAAACTTACATAATATCAAGATGAACGGTACGAATGTGAACAGAAACATAAGAATACATTACCGTAAGTTTTATTTGTATCTGTATAATTTTAAACCAACTGTAAAGCATTGAAATAATTTCAACAATACCCAATGTGGTTTAACTGAGAATGACCAACGGGGCCGAAACATGTAACTATTATTAAATGAACTTGCGATCCACAAGATGAGTACAGCGTTCTTTGCACTGTCAGCACACATAAATGTAACATTTACTGACAGACACACCAATTCCCAAATAAAATAATTACACGAGATATGAGACTCTCATGGCAGTGAACGCTACGATTACTTATTATGATATTAATAGTTTACGTCAGCACAACTGTGTTTATTACACAAGGTAAATTACATAGAATGCATGATTGTGTGCACAGCATCCTGTGACTTAACCTGTAAAGAATAGGCCTGAAGATGACTGTTCAATAGTCGAAACATGTAGCCTATGTAATTACCTTGTGTAATAAAAACAAAACAGTTGTGCTGACGTACACTATTAATATCATAACACGCATCCAAGCACATCGTGATGCCTCCATTCAAGCTAAGATTACTGTTTGCAGTGGCGTACCACTCAGTGCGATGCATACTGAAATTGAAACACGGCCGTCATTAACCTTTTGACGCCTAATGTCAACTATAGTGGTCGTACCGCACCGCTAACCTCTAAAGATGCATTTTATGTATTTATTCAACAAATATAGGTACTGAATATTTTAAACATGGTGTATATACTCTCCGTTTTTTCTCTTCAAAATGCAGTTTGTTTCATAATTCTAAAGTATTTGGTTCCTGTATTATTCACATTTTATATACAGGATGTGCTAAAACTAAAAAAAATAATTCCGGCGCCAAAAGGTTAATAAATACCCACGTCGGATTTCGAATAATCCGGTTCATTTTTGTAATCGAATTTATGGATGACTTCGTTCATCTAATTATTTGTCTGCTGGTCCCAGTGGCCGCGCGGTCTAAGGCGTGGGTGTGCGGCCGCTAGATTGTTCGGATTGCGGGTTCGAATCTCGCTGGGGGCATGATTGTCTGTTATGAGTGTTGTGTTTTGTCAGGTAGAGGTCTCTCTGTGTCGGGCTGATCCCTCGTCCAGAGGAGTCCTATCGAGAGTGGTGTGTTAGTGAAGTCTCGAATATGAGGGAGCCCCTGACCCACTGGGGCTGTCAAACAAAATCTCATGAACACGAAATTTTAACTTTTCGTGAAAACGTAAAATTAGATGTTTTTCTTTGTCTCTATCCCAGTATATGCGCGCCCGTGCGCATGTCTAGCCATCTTAACCATGGTGATGGTGGTGAAGTGCACCCTTTTACAGGCACTGAGGCTCTGTACAGTCCGTACGGCCCCTAGGGGGAGTAGAGGTATAGCTCTACTCTTTCTTGACCACGCCACTAGAAGGGGGTGAGGGGTCAGCATCATGCCCCGGCCACTCTTAACCCCCGAGAAAGACCCAGTCCCGGTCTGGACAGATGCAGAAAATCTGGCCCCTAACGGGATTCGATCCCCGGACCGTCCAGTCCGTAGCCCGTCGCTATACCGACTGAGCTACCCGGCCTACCCTCTTAACCATACGCTGTGTTAAATGTTAACTCCATATCACAGAATGTAAAGTGTGTGAGTGATTATTCAAAACTTGCCAGATTCGACTACTTCATTACCCTTGACTAAGCATACATACTATAGAGAAGAACACAAAAGCTTTAGCAGTTGCTGGAAATGAGATTGGTCTAGACGTAAACGCTGAGAAACCTCAGCATATGGTCATGTCTCGAGACCATCATGCAGGACGAAGTCACAATACAAAGAATGTTGATGTTACCTTTGAGAGGGTGGAAGGGTTCAAATATTTGGGAACAAACATAACGTACAAAAATTCAATCCAATAAGAAATTAAGAGCAGATTGAATTCAGGGAACGCTTGCTATTATTCGGTGAAGAATATTTTTGTCATCCAGTTTACTATAAAAAAATATAAAGATTAAGATATACAGAACTGCAATTTTGCCACTTGTTTTGTATGGGTGTGAAACTTGGTCTCTCACACTGAGGGAGGAACGTAGTCTGAGGGTGTATGAGAATAGGATGTTGATGATAATATGTGGGCCTAAGAGGGACGAGGTATCAGGGGAGTAGAGAAAATTACATAACGAGAAGCTTAATGATCTGCACTCCTCACCCAATACCGTTCGGATAATGAAATCAAGAGTAATGAGATGGGCGGAGCATGTGGCACGTGGGTGTGAGAGAAGAGGTACGTACAGGCATTTTGGTGGGGAGACCTGAAGGGAAAAACCACTTGGAAGACATCGGCAAATATGTGAAGATAATATTACAATGGACCTTTAAGAAGTGGGATGGGGGCATGGATTGGACTGAACTGGCTCAGGATAGGAACAGGTGGAGGGCACTTGTGAATGCGGTAATGGACCTTCCGGTTTCACAAAATGCAGGGAATTTCTTGACATGCTGAGAACCGGTTAGTTTCTCAAGGACTCTGCTCCATGGAGTCAGTTAACAGTCTCCACTTCCAGGGCCATTTATGGGCATATTGCTTTTTTTTTTTAATACATAAAACTACTTATTGACAGGAAAGAAATGGAAATGTGCCATGAACATTTTAAAGAAACGTGATACCGTAAAGGGTTTTTGATAATTCAGACTTCTTGAGCACCGATTCTGCGTAGCCCTTAACTGGGACGACAAATCGTTCTATTGAAGTAATTTCCTAGAATCCGAACGCCTCAAAAGATGTTCATCCCACGTGATATTTACATCTCTTTACCCTGTAAAAATACTAGCAAATAACACCAATCCATAACCAAAATTTCGTAATACATTAAATTACATATTAAGTATGAAACGCCAGTTTAACACAAATAGTTCTCTGCGTTTATGATTGAATACACGGAATGTATTCCAACACGGATTATATTCCCAGCCCACATTTGATTGGTCCAGTGCCAAAATACTTGTTTTTGACAGCGTATCATATTTTTAAACCATATGCAATAGGCAGAAAATTCATTATATATAAAATAAATATTATTTGTATTGTTTCAATATTTCCAAATGAAATTAAATACAATTAATAAGCGAAACCACAAAATTATGCTCAGCGCTCCTGGTGGTGATATTTATAAACTGTGTGGTCAGTGTCGTTTTGTGCGTGTGAGAAGCAATGTGGCCGGACTCGGCTGTCTGTGTGCAACGAACGGTCAATGCGGGCTGCAATCCTGTGGCGGTTTGTCAACACTGCCGGTGAGTGCCACAGCACACAGCACGCCTGGAATGGACGGGATACTACGTCTGCACCATAAACAAACACGCATTCGCATTTCGCATGGCTCTACGGACGACAGCAGTCTTCGAGAAACTGACAGTTGCTTAGTTGATAAACAGTATCTCGTTCAAGTCTGATGGAACCCAACAGCAGAATATTTTACCCCCAAAAAAGGAAAGGTAAAAGGGATAAAGGCCGGCCTAGAACAGGCCATGAAGGCACAGAGGGGGGAGTAGATGTATCGCTATACTCTTTCTTTAACCTCGGCGCTAAATGGGGTGGGTGGTCAACTCCACGCCCCGGCCGCTTTACCCCCAGGAAAAGGAAACTGTTATCCGTTATGCAAGAGGGTGCGTGGGACCCAGGGAAGTTCTGGACTGGTGCGGAAAATCTCGCATCCTCACCAGGATTCGATCCCCGGACCGTCCAACCCGCAGCGAGTGGCAGTCGGTATGACTGCGCTATCCCAGCCCACACACTGGAACCTATCATTTAGCCAAATAAACACTTTTATTTACCTAGGTTGTTCTATTTCATACCCGGCTGAAAATGCTATTGCTGTTAAAATATAATTTCTCAAAATAATGGGAATTATTAACAGAAATTTAAAACCCTGTCAAGCCTGGAAACACGCTGGACTGAAATTGTACAACCCTACGGCACGACCTGCTTCATTATACGGATGCGAAACTTGGGCAGCTGGAGAACAGGATAAATAAGGGATAGGGTCAGCGGAAATGGAATTTGTAAGGAGAAGGGCAAAATACACACGGCAAGATTACAAATACAATGAAGACATTTGATGTTTGTTGTACCGTGCATCATTGTGATAACTGAAAAATAAAAACCAACTAGATGCCACTTATTATTCTGTTGTAATTCTTATAGGCTCAACATGTTTCGGGCACTGCTATGCCCATCATCAGGAGCTCGCGACTATAATGTTGATTACCACATTGGTCGTTTCGTTATTGGTTTGCTGTGGGTTGCATGTTAGTGCCAAAGAGGTAAAAGTTATTCATGAATACAAGAACATCAAACGACGACTATACAAGACCATGGCAGCCATATGGTACAACAAAACACCTAATCTCCAACCTACAGCAAACCAAGAAAGAAACGACCAATGTGGTAATCAACATTATAGTCGCGAGCTCCTGATGATGGGCAGAGTAGTGCCCGAAACATATAGAGACTGTAAGAACTACAATAAAATAATAAGTGGCGTCTAGTTGGTTTTTATTCTTCAGTTATCACAGTGAAGATAGTTCATCGAAACTTAAAATGATCCCAGTTGTAAAGAAAATTCAAAATGACAGAAATAAATGGGTACAACATGTTCGGCTAATGGACAGAGACAGACTGCCACTCTTAATTACGAAATATCGACCATGTGGGAAACGAAGCCAAGGACGACCTCTCAAGAGACTTTTCCGACAGTTACAGGGTCCGGAACAGATCACCCTGCAAGATATATGACGGTGACGAATCCAGTCCAAATCTTAGTGCCCCAATTTTTCATATCTAACACCCGACCGACCTTAGCCCAGGGTGAACGTAATTTCTGTGCCAATATCACAAAATAAAGTAGATAAAATTTTGAAAAAAAAAAAGACGAGCACTTAAATTAAGAGATCAAGACACCATCATGTGCTTAAAACAAGAAGGGTATATGCGTAGGGCGTAACATTTCTATGAGGTTCACACTTTTTTTGTTTAACTATCTAGAAAACGATACATTTTAAAATTTAATAAGCAACGTACAGGTTGTGGCAGCGAACATAATTACATTTTAATCAATACATATTGACATACACGTAGAATTGTAAATTATAGTGGACGATTTTCAGAATTAACATCGACAGTAACAAAGATGGCAGCCTTGTTGGATGTTAGGAGAGGTCGATGGGTCAACAGTTACGGTGCGAAGGAACGTGTTGCTTCCATCTTCAGGATGAAGCTGTCAACGCAGTGCACTCACCATAAAGACAGAGGCACTAGGTTCCTTCGAAACGTCGGTAACAATTCGAGACTCCACAGCTACACCACTACCACAATCTGGTCTGTACGCTCCGAACGTACTGCGGCAAGATGATGTGGCGAGGGCTAAGGAAATGTAATTCTGCGGTGACAACGAATGTCACTTGTGTCCAGTCAGAACTAAATAACATTAGGCCCGTAATGCCTTGGAATGTGAAGCCGTACAGCCTGATACGCCGTAGTATTTGAGCAAGCTTGCTGTCTCCATATTCAGTACACCTATTCTACTCTGACACTGGGAGCACGTATAAGAACCTCAAATCTCAATTCCATTACTAATTATTTACCATAGAGTAAAACCAATTGTGTGACCTAGTTATGGATGGAAGGATGACATTTGGAAACGATACTGGAGAGAGAGGCCCAGGAATATGAACTGGATTGAAGTATCTCAGCGAAGGATGAACGGGCGGGCTTGTCGATACTAATGGCAGTTGAGATTCCGTGAAGGTGTGATATTCTTTACCAGCTGAACAGCCAAGTGTCAAGGGATCACGGACAATCCAGTACAAGTCAGTTACTTTATTAATCCTTCCGTAATTTAGCAACGCTCTTCCCAATGCATCGTCTAGGCTACACAGCATCACATGGCAGGATGCCAGTGAATAACGAAATGTAGGAACGCGGAAATGTTCTTTGTCTGGTTGAATACTAACCCATCTTTTGCCAAAAGTGAGGGAAAACACACACAAAAAAATTATTTCATGGTTCCCAGGTTTCGGGCAAAATTTAGAAACCGAAATTTTAAAAATAAGAACAGAATTTGGATGTCCCGTACGAACATTGATTTGTGATGATAACAGAAACTTATTATTATTATTATCATCATTGTAGTAGTAGTAGTAATAGTAGTAGTAGATGCTGTTGTTATTGTTGTTAAAGTATACATTGCTAAATATATAAACATATGAAACTTGGGTTACTTACACCTTGTTCGTTCCATGCACTGCGTTCCATGCGGCTGACCCATCAGTTCCACAACAAGGAGCAGAAACAATACATGCTGTTGAACATTCTTCTAAAGCCAGCATCCAAAAAGCCAAGTGTGTTATTGTGGTCTTGCAGGTAACAACATCGAGTATGGAAACCAGGCGATACATTTAAAACTGTACCCAAATTTAAAACATCCCATTTTATATCTCAGTATAAGTACAGTATTCGGACGATTATTAGTCCTTAATTATGCACGTTGCGTTCCTTACTGACCTACAAAATAGAGTGTAGTACTCTGTCGCTGGGCCAGAACAATGGAATTCAGAACAACTTTTCAGACAAAGGATAAAGTTGAATATTTTGTGGCCACCCTGATCACCGGCTCTAATAGTGCCGGACCTTTACAGTGGGGCTTCCTCACACAAAGTATAAGGTCGAATATTTTGTGGCCACCCTGATCACCGGCTCTAATAGTTCCGGATCTTTACAGTGGGGCTTCCTCACACAAAGTATAAGGTCGAATATTTTGTGGCCACCCTGATCACCGGCTCTAATAGTGCCGGATTTTTACAGTGGGACTTCCCCAGACAAAGGATAAGGTAGAATGTTTTGTGGCCACCCTTATCACCGGCTCTAATAGTGCCGGACCTTTACAGTGGGGATTCCTTAAAGTATAAGGTCGACTATTTTGTGGCCACCCTGATCACCGGCTCTGATAGTGCCGGACCTTTACAGTGGGGATTCCTTAAAACGAAAAGGCGTGTACCAAACCAATCCACCGAAGGATACAGCAACCGGAAGTGAATAACGAAAATGCCATCGACAACATCAGGATGAAAATTCTTAAACGCGTTGTTTGAAACATGGTCAGGGGGCCGACGTACGTGCTGAGGATAATGGACGACAACTCCACCGTGTTCCATGAATACTTACTTATGTTTCAAGTGCAGTGAGATATAAAATGCAGCCTTATATGTGGGTACGGTTTAAAACGCGCCAACTTGTAAAACGTTGTCATGCACATTCATAACTCTAAGGACTTAAAACACGTCCGGAAGTAAAGACAGCTAAATTAAGTCGCTAATAACAACTTTCATATCTGACTTGAAAAATGACGAATATAGATATAATTTTTATAATTTCCCGTGTTGGAAATAAAATATTTGTTAACATCGTGTATCGCTGATAACGTACATAAGAGAAACAATAACAGAAACATATTATTAATACAGCAATTACGATAAATACAGGGTTATTCAAAATGGTTGTCGGGGTACAATTGTCCAGCGGTAATTCCGCACCAAATTCGGGAAAAAAACCACCATCTGACAATTCCATTCGAAGGTGGTATGCACAGTTTCAAGAGACAGGGTGCGTGTGTATCCCGGAACTGAAGGTATGAATCAGAACCGCCACTGAAACCATCACCGCTGACATGCTACAAACAGTTTGGAACTAACTCGATTATCGTGTTGATGTTTGTAGAACCACAAAGGGTGCACATATAGAGCACCTGTAAGGTATGTAACAAAATCTTGGAGTGTTGTTCTATTAAATAAAAAAAAACATATACTCCTATCTCAAGTGTATTGTGTATGACAAGTTGTTAAAACCCCGACAATCATTTTGAATAACCCTGTATAAAGTGACTGTTATCGCCACTGCGATACGTGACGGTCATCTCCGCTCTAAGTATTATGTTTCCGAATTTTAGAGCTGGCAAGCTGACAAGCTGACAAGATTTGTTAAATATTTTTTTTTTTCAAAACCAAGTTGTATAATCTTTTAAAAAGCAGTAGGATCATCATTGACGCTGCTCTCAAAGCTACAGACAAGGACGAGGCATCATAAAATAAGCATTCAGCACATGCTTCACCACATAATGAACGAATACGAAAAAGTTAATTGCGTCACAAAAAAAAAAAGCAAGGAAAAAAGAGATGAGGGGAAAAGAGTGACGGTGCGAATCCCAGACAAATAGTGACGAAGAACACCATTAAATTCTGACACAAACATCCATTAATTAATGTTCCATTGAAATGGGATTCAGAAGGGTATATGAAACTAATGGTAGAAATGGCTGGTAATGATGGAAATAAATCTAACAGCTACTTGAGGCTTCGCTTTCAAACCGAAATTGCATGGAATTTTTAAACGAGGTACAATATAAACACACAGCAGGATTTTTTTTTACAGAAATACTCCACTCTAGAGTTCAAAGGTTACATATACAGGGTGTTCCAGGAAGAAATGTCAATATTGTGGGAGGTCACAGTATCGGTCATTCTAAGTAAAAATGTTTATATGAACATGTGGCCTATTCCGAACGGTTTCTGTTATAAACATTATTGCTTAAAATGACCGATACTATGACCTCCCAGAATATTGATCCTTCCTCCTGGGGCACCCTGTATATACATCTTGACTGTCAAAATATAGCGGATATATGCACGATGGTCAGTTCTGTGTACGTATTGCATATACCCTCATGCGAACTAGGCAGGAAGGTCAGTCGATAAATGAGTTGTTCTGCGTATCAGTGTCACAGGAATTGAGACAGCCTACTTGATACAGTGATAAAACTAGAGTAACAGTGGCTCGAATCCCGAGAGCGAAACATATTTTTCTTTCCTGCATATAAAACAAATGGGCTTTGGGGTTGTAGCAAGACTCTCAAACTGGTACGACGGGGAGAGGGATCTTTTCCTGAGTCTAAAGCTGATATTTACCTGAACCTAGTATCAAGGTCAAGAATGTGTGGAGCCATACCTCAAATCCCCATCCGTCTTCATGGCGTGGTGCTTAATTAGGCGCAGGGACATATTTATGTTAACCGTGACTAGCCCCGACAATGATCAAAATGTCTACAAATCTATCAATGCAATTACGAAAAGACGATTTTTTCTCGTTTTTATTTGTGTGCCGGAAACGGCCAATTAAATGTGAAATAGAAAATGTTGGGTAAGTGGGAATTCTTGTCACGGATACACAATTTTAGTTCACCCAGCACCGTTAAAAGACGTAAATAATGAGATGTTGGGTGGTTGGATAGACAGATCGGGAGGATTAAACAAGAAATGTGAAAAGAATTTTAATGGCTTTCTGTAGAGGAATGTGAGGATCTCCCAGACTCCTGTCATGGGCGTAACGAATGCTGCAGTCTAAGCGCACTGGAGTATATAGAGGGCCTCCCGCAAGGGTCAGTTAGCTATTTAATCGGCCGTGAAACTCGACCGTAAAAAACTTGCAATATTTCGTTATGTCAGAACATACGCAAACATCTGGAGGGTGGGAGGTGGAATCGGTGAGGGGGGGAGCGAATATGTGTGATAATCTGGAGACATTATTTTGTAACGTTTCTACAAGTGCAGTAATGTGACTCAGTCACAAACACACACATAACAATCCAGCGGGTTTTCGAAATTAAAAGAGTTCAAGGGAAGGGAAACTTTTCCGCCCGCACCCAAAAACGGAATGAAGGTAAAGTTTCCCCGTGTAGGCCATAAAAATATATTGGTAGAGGCGTAGCTCCACTCATTCGTAACCACGGCAACAGAGGTATGAAGGCAGCTTCATCCTTCGCCCCAAAACGGAATATTAAATTAAAATAGGAACACAGCACGTAAAATTAAACGTGATTGCCCACAAGGCACACAAAACAAGAAAAAGAAATGATAACTTCTTAGTAAAAAAAAAAAAAGGAAAAGCAGTCCCATTACAGGCCCGAGGTGCCCAGAGGGTTCCAGGAAGTTAAGGTTCCCAGATTACGTGACAATGGCCCAGGATGGTGGTATGGTTGTCAGCCTTACGAACGGGCTGCTTTTTACCCCCAGGAAATGCTGCTGGTACTCATCTCTGTTAGAGGCTGAGTCGACCCCAGGGCCATAGTGCGATCGGAAGGATTACGTCAATGGAAAAATTCCAATGACACCATCTGGAATCGAACCAACGACCTTCCGATTTGTAGCACAGCACCTTAATCACTGTGCTACCGCGGTCCCCTTACGTTTTTAGTACATCACATATATAGTGGCTCTTGATAAAGAACGTACATCAGTCAATTACGTAAAAACGTTAAAGCGCGGTTTACAGCTTTAAACATTTATTTAAGAGGGGGCAAAATTTTTATCCTCACATTTTGTAAGAGGACGATGAGGATTACTTGCCTTTTAGCTAAAACAAAGAGCTTTGGTTATAGGTTTTGTGGACTGAAGGATAAACGTGAAGTGTGTGTGTGTGTGTGTGTGTGTGTGTGTGGTGTGTGGTGTGTCTGTGTGTGTGTGTGTGTGGTGTGGGTGTGTGGTGTGTGTGTGTGTGGTGTAGGTGTGTGGTGTGTGTCTGTGTGTGGTGTGGGTGTGTGTCTGTGTGTGTGTTTGTGAATCTCCCCCCCCCCCCAATAGCGGGGGAAGAAGCCAAAAACAGTTCATTCAATACAGGCATGGCATTACAAAAAAAGCATGCAAAAAATCAGCTAGAGTTCTTGCCATTTACAGAACGTCGTACACAGGCCATAGTCAAGGGCTCTCTTGTAATTGGTTTTACCGTCCCTTCCACAGCTACACTCAGTAGCAGTGACGCTGACGAAGGGAACTCACTGCTCTTCTTACGAATCTGACAGCTTTCTGGGACAAAAGCGACTTACTTTGTCTCGGAAGGAGAGGCATGTAAGTGATCGGTGGGTACAGAAATTCTACACCTCATTAAAACTGCCCCACTTGACCACACAGCGGAGCACGATAAAACCCGCCCACACACGGAGACATGTTTGAATAAGATCCTTTTTAATATTACTCTTACCTCAACGTCTTATTCTCATACATCGTATATCCGGTCAGTTAACCGTGCCAATAACGTCTGTTGAAGAGTAAAACTTGTAGAGTTCCATATTGGAAAAAAAAACAGATACTACAAATAGACCACGTTACAAAAAAATGTGATCAGATTCCATAACAATTTGACCTTCATGTGACAGTGCATCGTGATAAATTCATATAATAAAACCAACTAGATGCACTAAATTCTCAAATTTATTTTTGGAATAAAACTCTACATGTTTCGGACAGTTCCTGTCCATCATCACGAGTTTTTCACTGTACACACAGCAATGGTACATGTCATACAGGTTTGCTGACAGCTCGCGAGCTGTCAGCAGCGAGCTGATAGGCAGAGGAACTGTCCGAAACATGTAGGGTTTTATTCCAAAAATAAATTTGAGAATTTAGTGCATCTAGTTGGTTTTATTATAAGAATCCATAAAAATATGTTACAGAAATGAGAGAGCCTTAGAAAATCCACGTAGATATTCCAAAAAAGTAAACACTATAATTAATAATGAGAATGAACTTACTCAAAATAGTCACTAAAACCCATTAAAACAAATTCCATAAAAATATATAAAAGGCAATAATTTTTAAAATAAAAACATTCTTTTGCGTAATTATAAACTGACTAATTAATAGAATAATCATCAAACACAACTACACTCATTGTACAGCGATATTCTGTTAAGAAGCTACATGTTTCGGCCCAAAGGGGCTATCATCGGGATTTAAACCCAAATTTAAAAGAAAGTAAAACATTTTACTATCACAAATGTATCGTATGTGTGATATTTAGCCAGTAAAAGTGGAAACAATATTTAAAATTCTCTTTTTAGCTAAATTTGTGACCATTTATTGATTATGTAATGGACAAAAAGTAATTTCCGCTTATTTTTATATATCTGGAGGGCCGAAGAAATCCATGATGATATTTCCACCCCTGTTACAATTCATGGGAAAGAACTCACTACGGAATCTGACATGCTAACATGCGGCTGCAGCTACAGCAAGCCTTACAACACTGACAGGCCTACATCAATACTCTATAGAAGGCGTCTCTGCTTACCTTGGGATGCCAGATGTGGAAAATACCGGGATCCGTGGCCCTCACGACTTTCACGTGACTTCTGACGTACTTACGGTACAGCATCACATCTTCTCCGCCCCAACCGACGATTTCCTCGTCAAATCCGCGCACTCGTAAGAAGTCGGACCTGAGGAAGAAACAGCACGCGTGTTTAACCGTTTAAAGCACCTTACTAACGAAGTGTGTTTGTCAGCTGATTTAATATCAAAAACTCCGTGTATTTCCAGAGTACATCAACCCTTTAAACGCCGAATTAAATCCCATCTGCCATCTGCTGGCATTATTAGGATCTCACCATATTCTCAACGTTAACAGGATAAGGGTTAATAGAAGTACAAATTTAATCTGACAAACTGACCTACGCAAATGATACAACATTTCTATTAAACACATTGAACATATACTCCATACACACCACACAAAACCCTCGACAAACGCATCTTATCTTACAAGGAAATGGATCACAAATGACTTAAGTTACATAATAACTAAAGGTAAAGTGATCCCGTTACAGGCCCGGTGTGGCCCAGAGGGTGGGTACAGGTATAGCTCTACTCTTCCATGACCACAGCACTAGAAGGGGGTGAGTGGTCAGCAGCACGCCCCGGCCGCACTTTACCACCAGGAAAGACCCGGTACCCATTTTACAGGAGGCTGGGTGGGCCCCAGGGCCGGTCTGGACGGGCGGAAAATCTCGATTTCGGACCGTCCAGTCAGTAGTCAGTCGCTATACCAAGTGAGCTACCCGGCCCACAAATCATAAATACTAACAGTGTAAAAGGCCAAAACCCTCTATTACAATGGGATATCATAACAAATGCGTGGCTCCTTGTCTGAAGAACTGCCATTATTTCAAATCATACACAGGCCATGAAAAGACCTGTCATGCATCAAATCCCCCCACATTTCCTTTGAGTAGCTCCCCATTCCCTTCCGGTCGCCTAGACTGTTCTCTTAATAGGGATGCTACTGATACTGACTGTGGAGTTTGCAGTTGACCTTGGCAGTGGTTTGAGCTAGGGGAAGTCACCCGTCCCTAGCTGCTGACCAGTTTAGTTCAACTGCATTCTCCTGAGTAGGGTACAGTGGCAGTAGCTGCAAGGTGACATTGTTCAACAGCCACTGCAGCTTCAGGCTGGTTGATACAGACCAGAAGGCGCTGGAGGGCTATATAAGCTTACACTGACGGAGGAAGGGATTAAGCACCATAACACTTCTTCAGCGACCTCAGAACATCATAACTCTCCTTCGAACATGAACCTGAGTCAGTTCATTCCATCTCTAACCATAATAACGCAACTTAATGTTATCAGCTGATTTACTTAAATTTCTTTCAAGAGCACGTGTACGAAGCAGTTTCACTATCAAAATTTTCTGTTCATCGCTCTGCAGCCCCTAGTGAACTAGTCTCTCCTTATTGTCGAGGCTTGCAGATCACACTCAGACACGCCACGCTCCGCAGTGCTTCTCTGGACGAGTGATCAGCCCGATGCACAGACCTCTACCTGACAACAAACAGCACTCACAAGAGACAGACCTCCATGCCGCCGGTGGGATTCGAACCCGCGATACCTGCAAGCGAGCGGCTGCACAGCCACGCCTTAGACCACGCGGCCATTGGGACCGGCGTGCCAAAATTCTGCAAGTTACAATCACTCGTACACAATGATACGTCTCTAAATTCACTGACTCTCGCACTGACATCCTTCATCACCCTCAATACCAAACTGGTTCAAAAAAGACGACACCTCGTCTTTGGTGTTATTACCTTAACATTATGCAACGAAAAGCATAAACCTACAACGCGGCAACGGAAACTAGCTACAAATATGCCGGGCAACGTTCTGTGTCCACACACAACAACCGAATATAATCTACATCCATCCAGTAATTCCATAGCCTAAACACACGAGTAAATAAACATGAAACTTCCCACACGTGTTCATTTTAGGCACGTTTCTGCAAACGAGTCAATAAAACCAATAATCTAGTCTGCTGAATACGAATTAAAATTCAGTGTCCTTTTTTGTACAATACATTGAAGTTTTAACTGAAGAATCAAAAAACCAACTAGATGCCACTTGATATTTTATTGTACTTCTTATAGACTCAACATGTTTCAAGCATTACTATGCCCATCATCAGGAGCTCGCGACTATGATGTTGATTACCACATTGGTCATGTCGTTCTTGGTTTGCTGTATGTTGGAGGTTAGGTGCGGTTAGGCTGGAGTAGTGTCCGGGCTGCAGGCTCAAGCACAACTGTTGTTGTTGCGCTTTAGCCTGCAGCCCGGACATTACTCCAGCCTAACCGCACCTAACCTCCAACACATAACAAACCAAGAATGCCATGACCAATGTGGTAATCAACATTATAGTCGCGAGCTCCTGATGATGGGCACAGTAATGCTTGAAACATGTTGAGTCTATAAGAAGTACAATAAAATATCAAGTGGCATCTAGTTGGTTTTTTATTCTTCAGTTATCACAATGATGCACGGTCGAATAAACATCAGATATTGAACTTTTGTTTAAATTTTTTTTTGGGGTAGGGCGGGTTCTACAAAAAAATTATGAACGTACACACACACAATTTTACTGACGTCACATATTACGCCTCATACCGTCACACATGTAAACTGAACCCTCCATAATAACTACAAATTTCAAATCAAACCTGTACGTTCTACTATGTAGAGTTGCTGGTTGAATGCTACCGAACGCAACTCCTAGCATTTCTGTATCTCCATTAACCTTATTTATCCTTCTAGAAAGATATGAACATGTTTTGGGGATTTGGAGTGTTGAAGAAGGCAGTTGCATTTAATATTTTATTAACCCTTTACAGACGAAGCGCAGACTGCTTTATTTAAAGAACCAGTCCGCACCGCGCTGTAAACACTTTTCATCTCGGTTATAGAAACCAATCAGTTTATGCTGTAAGTGGCACAAGTCGCTGTTTGTTCTCAGATAAATACAAAACACATAAATACTGTGTGGGCAGAGCGTACAGTTGTTGAATGTTAAACTGTTGGTGCGTCACGTAACCAGTAGGCTTTAAATGGTTAAGCATCATAAATTCATAACTCAAATATACACAACCACAAAAACATAGTTTATATATATATATATATATATATATATATACATATGATTATGACACATTATAAAATTAATTTGCACGCACGATGACTTAAACCCACCAACTACCATCCAAAGCCAAATCGACAGCCAAATCCAAATCCCCCATTCCCATTCACTGGGCAACATGCTGGATAGACCATTGCCAACTATAATGATGTTGACGCTAGTGTCATGTTGCGTTCCGTTTGATCAGCTCAATGGTCTAGTGCGACAGTACATTAGAGTGACTGCAGAGCCATCTACTCGATGTCGATCTATTCCATTATGTATTATCGACATTTTAGATTGCTGCTTTGCTATTCTGTTGATCTGATAAGGCAAAGGCTATCAAAGCTTCATGCAAAATACTACAGAAAATGAGAACTGCGCTCTTCTGGGCTAATACACAGCGAGTAGTGGCAATTCCTTACAGGCGTTTCAGGACAACCTGTCAGTCCCATCTTCGAAGTTCAGGATTCTTGACGCTTGAAGGTTTGACCTATAGGTTGTCCCTGAAACGTCGGTAAGGAATTACCACTACTCGCTGTGTAATAGCCCAGAAGAGGACAATTCTCATCTACGTCGCGGCGGAAGATTGAAACCACGTCAGTAACACAGGATAATCAAAAATAAGCATGGTTGATATCAAGAATCACAGGTAAGTCAACGTTATGGACACAGACTTTTCCACACAAGAAGGCAAATAAAAGTCGTTTTATGTAAATTCTACCGACGCCATTCTGGCCTTACATACGAGGGCTGTCCGAAAAGTATCTAGCCATTTTGAATATCTCGAGAACCGGTCGCGTGGCCTTGATGTAACTTGGCAGCCAGTCAGAGGAGACCTTACTGTGCGTCTGTGAACAGTCACTGTCCTGTAGGGCTAGTCAGTCGGCAGTGAGACGCCATTGACTGAGCTTGTGTACTGTGTGACCGTCACATTCATAAGTCTCCTCCCTTTCACTGGCGATTTTGGCTTTGGGAAAAGCCAGAAGTCGCAAGGAACCAAATCTGTGCTCTAGGGGAGCTGACAGACCTGGGTGATGTAATGCTTTGCCAAAAAATCATACACGAGAGCTGTAGAATGGGCAGGGGCACTGTCGTGATGAAGCTATCTGCTCGCTCGGTCATTATGAATGCGACGGTCATACAGTACACCAGCTCAGTCAACGGCGTCTCACTGCCGACTGACTAGCCCCACGGGACAGTAACTGTTCACGGATGCGCAGTACGGTCTCCCCTGACTGGCTGCCAAGTAACATCAAGGCCACGCGACCGGTTCTCGAGACATTCAAAATGGACGGATACTTTCTGGACAGACCTCATTCGCCATTAAGCACTTTCAATTACGGTCAGATGATGGCTGCGATAATTGGAAGGGAGAGGTAAGCTTCAGCCGGTATTAAAGAACCAGACTTTGCCAAACGTGTTATGAGCAGATCATTATGTAGCAGGACTTTTGATTATTATACTGTTATTCTATGAAGTCGCATTAGTCCTTGTGTGATGTCACACTTCTACACGCCGTATATTGGTGATTAGTCACTGACGTTTAGGAACAGCCAATCGGTCCCATCTTCAAGGGTCAAGCGGTCCAAAAAGAATACACTGGACTGCTTGGCCCATGATGATGGGACTGATTGGTTGTCCCGAAACCTCAATAAATACCAATCTGAGCCGCTTATAACATCCCAGAAGAGCGAATACCTCGTAACTGTCCTTCTAGAACTTCTCAGTTTATTGATGTTAGGTTCATTTCAAGCTACTGCTACACTGTACTAACTGAGCTATATGTTGGAGTTACAAACTTTAATGTGTTACACTGCCTTGTGTAGAAATAGCTCTCATACTGCGGCAGTGTACCCATTCGAGTCCTACTGGGTGTCTGAATCATTCTAAGTTTCAGAATGTTCCTGATTATTCCAAACGGCCTATACCACGACGACAGATGGAAAAGACTGCATTAATGCGTCATTAGACAATATCATAAAGTTTAGTATTTAATTTCAAATAGAATCCTTTCAACGAAAAGGTGAAAAGTTAGTCCAGTAGTGAACCGTCCACCCGGAACAAGCGAATTTTGCCTAACCAAACAAAAATGGTGACAGCACCGTGACGTCAAATCATTATCAGCAGCAGTTGTCAGCAACTGAAATGAGACAGATCACACAGTACTGTGGTTTACCCTCGCCTCTTTTAATATTGATTTGTTATATAGCCTAATTATCTCAATTCAAGAGTGGCCCAAGCGGCGTTTAAAATTGAGTGGTTCGTCATGCGCGCGTCGCTGGAGCTTCTCGGTTAAAATGTCAACTGGGGCCGTTTGCTTTGTATAACTGTCGCCATTAAAATTTGTGGGATGCAATTTTAAAAAACGCCATGTCGTTTATTTTAATTTGTATGACATGCAGGTAACTAACACTTCTATCATCAATAAATTTCAACACAGTATACGTTCCATTTGTTAGGTGCAGTCGAACCCGGTTATAACGACATAGGTTTATGCGACACCCCACATATAACGTCAGATGTTATGTGGTACCAATTAATTCCTCACTCTTAACCATAATATTACGTCATGTAATGATTGGATATTTTGTCTCGTCATAAATGAGTGTTGTTATAACCGAGTTCGACTGTATTTTGAAGAAAAAAAAATGTAATTTTGATACAAAAGTAACTACACAGAAAGGAGACAACATGGCGATCTAACTAACCTAATTTGAGCAACGTCATTCATACTACCAATTCTTCAGGCAGTCATGAAATTTCTCCCATTTAATGGAAACCGAAGGTTTATTACCGTGCTCACAACAGCTCGTCACCTTTCCCCAACATGGCGATCACGCGAGACAAATATTCAGTTTTCAATGCCACGTCCAATGTAAACAGTATGATTTAGTGACATTACAATTTAAGTAGTAAGTAAATGTATAAAACTGTTTTTTGTACTGAAAACAGGAAACACATTTATGAGAATGAGCCGTGAATTTCTGTCCATAATACCTCTCGTACGCCACTTAGGGTAATCTTAGTAAATGACCAACCTAATGCACAAATTATTGTTTTATAATAAGTTTATTTTATGCCTCTACATGTTTCGAGCACTGTTGTGCTCATCATCAGGAGGTCAAAACTGTATTATACAGCATCTGGTATCTTTACACCTGTAGGTGGCCATCCGGTGCGCAGGTTGAAAGAGGACTGTGCACCGGACGGCCACCTACAGAGTGTGAAGATACCAGATGCTGTATAATACAATTTTGACCTCCTGATGATGAGCACATAGTGCTCGAAACATGTAGAGTCATTGAGTAAACTTATTATAAAACAAGATTTTGTGTATCATGTTGGTTAATTACTAAGATTATACTGAGACGCGCGGTCAGCAAAACATAAAAAAATCCACTCAGGGTAAATTTGTTATATTATCCTTTAGATTTGTACTGATACAGTGACTTATTAAAACCCTCTCTCAGAAGATCAACCCGGAAGATGACACAGCTATAAAAAGCGCGCTATCGGATGAAATTCAGAGCCGGTTCCATCCAGCACTGTACACACTGAACACTGTTTGAATATCCGCAGAAAGTTCAGTAAGGAGTGTTGACATTTCTCATTTTAAGCGGTGCTGTCCGTAGGCAACCATTCCAGTGGCCCACCCTATACATTATACATTGTGGCGGAGTCTGTAATAGCATGATTTCACTGAATATCGACCACAGCGTCCTGAACATTTCGGGTGACAGTATGATAACGCACGCTGGGGTTCGGAACATTTCATATCTAATATTTCCACTCCTCCATACGGTTTCAGGCCTTGTAAGACCTACAGTGTTACTATCATAATAACAGCAGTTATGATTATTATAGTCACCATCGTTATAACTCAATCGAGCAGTGTCCTTCCTGAGAAGGTACCAGTCCACAGCCATCTAAGATAAGCATTTTACGGAACACGAAGGTTCATAACCGCCTTGAAAAGAGCCCACCATCTGTCCCTATTCAGAGCCAGATCAATCCACTTCATATCCCCATCACACTTCTTGAAGATCTATTTTAATATTATCGTAACATTTAGGCCTAGGTCTTCCAAGTGGCCTCTTTCCCTCAGATCTCTACACAAAATCTCTGTATGCACCTCTCTTGTTTCCCGTACATGCTACATGCCCCACTCATCCCATTCTTCATTTGATCACCCGAATGATATTTAGCGAGTAATGGATTTCACACAGTATTCTCCACTCCCCTAGTACCTCGTCTTTCTTAGGCCCAAATTTCCCCATTATTATTATTCGATATCTTTTTATGCTAGCTGGTATCAACAGCCACATCATTTCGAACACTCAAAATGATACATAACTTGGGGTTTGTCTAAAACCAGAAGACACAACAAACGTAGCTTACTGCACACTGTACGAGAGATGACAAATGCGGTAATTCGCAAGCCATAAATACACTATTATGTCCAATATTAAAGACTAATGGGATGAAAAGAAACTGCACCATTTGTACTAGCGCAGCAAAACGTACAAGGGTTTTCATTAAGTCTGTGGGGGTCCTGGCCGTGAATCTTCTTGCTTTAATATTGCACATTGGATTTATGGTGTGGTAACATGGTCTTGGAGGCCAAACCTCTAGTGAATAACATAAAGGCTGATAATGCACGGTTATTGACTGCACCTTTAGTTACATCAACTCCACGTGTTCCATTCAACTATCCCCGTTTGCCCCTCTCCGTCTGGAAAGGAGTGAGGTAGTATGATTCATTATCCATTTCCTCCTTTCACAAATTCTCTCGTTCGTGCCTCAGTTATAGTTACGAACCTGACCAAAATATTTGAGGCTCACATCAAGAACGGATGACCCGGGACAGCACAGTTCTGCTTCATATAATATGAGGTCGCGGGTTTGAAACTCGGTCCAGAGACAGGTTATTCCAGAGACCGGGAAGTATTATTTATTGAAAAACCTCGCGGGAATTTTAGTGCATTTACGAGTTGGCAATTAGACACGCAAGGGTGCTGATAAGTCCTTAGTCATTGGTCATTGCTGCCGCGGAGACCTGGTTGGACGGACAAACTTCCGAATTTTTTTGAGTGGCTTGCAAAAGTTACAGCAACGGTCTAAGAAGTGTATTGAGCTTCGTGTGGAGTATGTTGAATAAATCCCGAGTTTGGTCGCTTGTTTCCTTCCTGGTCGGGCTAAGGACTTATCGGCACCCCGGTATTTCACGGAAGCATAAAACAGTGCTGTTACTTAGGTACTTACTTACTTACTTACTTACTCACTCCATCGAGCAGAGTCCTTCTTGAGAAGCTAACCTGTTTTTCAGCTGGTCAAGAAATTCCCCTCTCTTTTTACGAAACCCGAAAATTCATTACCGCATTCACAAGTGCCCTCTGAGCACTGCTAGCCGTTTAATATCCCAGTGTGTATTTTAAGTACCAAAATGTTTGACACGAAGATATTTATTAATCTCCAGACACACACACACACACACCCCCCACCCCACACACACAAACCCAACACACACACCACTCACCCCCCACACACCACACATACACACGCGCGCGCGCGCAGACACACCACACATACACACCACACACACATACACACACACTGGATCTCTGAACAAACAGCAACAATCCCCCTGTGCTACAACACAAGGAGAAGACCGTTTACTGAGTGGTACGAACTACATCCTCAAATAAAACTGAGATAAATTTTCGCCTTTAATTGGTCAGTATTTAAACTGCTGTCCTCTGCCCTGAGGATGGAGGCAGTGGTTTCTTCCAAAACACCAGTTCCCACCTACAAGACGACAAGCCTTCATAACCTATAAAAGCGCAATATGAACCCCACATCTTGCACTTTTTTTCACCAACTCAGTCGCAAATATTTCAATTCCCACCGTTTTTTCTAGTGCTAAGAGACGCGCGTTAAAAGGAACGTACAAGTGAGGTCCAGGCGGTGGCAGGTATAGTGAATTAAAAGAGCTAATATATGTACCAGCCGTCTCCGATATAAACAAACACGTGTATTATCATCATAGCCGATCTCAGTGACCGCGCGGTCTAAGGCGTGTGTATATGGCCGCTCGCGTACTAGGAATGTGGGTTCGAATCCCGCCGGGGGCATGGATGTCAATCTGTGTTGAGTGTTGTGTGTTGTCAGGTAGAGGTATCTGCGACGAGCTGATCACTCGTCCAGAGGAGTCCTACCGACTGTGATTCGTCATTGTGTGTGATCTAGAAACCTCAAGAATGAGGAGGCCATGGCCCGCGTTGGGCCGCAGCGCCACAGAACATATATATATATATATATCATCATAAGATTATAGAACTTCATACCTACCATTTTTAAGAAAGAAGGATATTGATAAAGACTCGTTTTATTAACACCGGCACTTTGGTGTGAGCCAAATTTCAATTTCACAGGGTGCGTAAGCCTTGGGAGCAGTACTGACATAAACTTGGATTGTCCTGAGGGATTCTTTCGTGGATTTTTTTCACAATGGGTAAGAAATTATTCAGACAATGTCCTCGGTCATTCTGATACAGGGATGCTGATAAGTCCTTAGCCCGACCAGGAAGGAAAGAAACTAATGTTTCTGTCAGAATGGCGCGAATTTCTTTCGGCGCCTTGCCTTGGAGAAAAAAAAAACTTGATGACAGCTCGCGTCTCGAGGTTGTTGAAATCGCGCGCGTCCGTGACATGCTTCCGAGTTTGTTTCCTTCCTGGTCGGGCTAAGGACTTACCAGCACGCCGGTACAACGTCTGCCTTGATCGGGAAAGATCTTCTTATTCGACGCGAGATCTATGCTGGACAGAGTAGCAACGGGACAGGCTCTGCCCTGTAAGTATCATTCCACCGACGATTTGTAATAATATTTCATTCGTCTATCACTGACGATATACAGGGTGAGCATAAAGTCTTTCCCTGATTACAAACGTTTATTACAGGAAAACTACGTGGAGTACAAACATTTTTTTACCATTACTTAAGTTAGTTTCTAAAATTTTATGCCATGTGATTATTGTCGTGTTACAGTTGCATAACCTGCTAGTGGCAAAACAAAAAATTAAGACTCTTTTGCTATAATAACTGAAGACAAGTTGGAGAACACGTGGACAGAAACTGATTATCCATTAGACGTTCTCCGTGCAACAAAAGGAGCCCATTTTAAGTGTACGAATGTGTTGTAAAAAAAACTTCTTGTGTTATATTTTGAAAAAATATATATATTTGTATTCCTTGTACAGTAGTTTTCTTGTAGTAAATGTTTGTAATCAGGGAAAGACTTTATGCTCACCCTGTATAATCTTAGCAACCGACGGCGCTATTATGTGAGCAAATCTTTGTCTGACAAAGGCTTAAGTTAATCAAGAAGCATTTATATGATTTTTCTTCAATAGTTTAGCGGTTAATATATTCGTAAAGGATACTGGGTCGAATTGCAAAAATTGGTGGATATCTATTGCACAGGACAGAACATTTGGCAGGAGACAGTACGAGTTCAAGAAAATGTTATAATTTAACGTTCAGGTGACCTTGAATTGTGATAAATTTGCCAGATGTTCATGTATTTACTGATACTCTTATAATAAAACCAACTAGAAGCACTAATTTCTCAAATTTATTTTTGGAATAAAACTCTACATGTTTCGGTCAGTTCCTCTGTCCATCATCAGGAGTTTTTCACTGTAAACACAGCAATAGTATATGTCGTACAGGTTTGTTGACGTCTTGCGAGCAGGATCAGGACGGAAGCTCGCAAGCTGCCAGCAAACCTGTATGGCATATACCATTGCTGTGTGTACAGTGAAAAACTCTATGATGGAGAGAGGAACTGTCCGAAACATGTAGAGTTTTATTACAAAAATAAATTTGAGAAATTAGTGTATCTGGTTGGTATTATTATAAGAAAATGTTATAAATTACACATTAGAAAATGGACTTAAGGAGAGAAACTGGACTGAGGCGGAAATGTTAATGGTTTGCATTCAGAGACACCCGGTTCAAGTCCTGGCCGATACACATACTATCCCGTGATTTTTCTTGGTTTTTCCTTAGGACAACCAGGACAATACTTAGTACAGCCTGTGCACAGAAATAAGCGGTGGCCGTTAGCACACCAGTCCCTTAAACTTCGCAGAACGCGGTCAGATCTCATATTATATGAGTAACACAACTAAATTAATTTAACACAGACATCTTGAAGCTGCTAGTTGCTTAAGTACCCAATGAATTCCTCGCCTTTCATAGAACTCGAATGGCCATTACCGTATTCGCAAAAATCCGCCAATGGACAATGTCCTGAGCCAGATAAATCCACTCTTTTAAGTTTACAATTATTCATGTTCCATGCATTAAGACAAGTCACCATACATACTCCCAACAACTGTACTATATTTAGCCATAATCATGTACACATATGTGATAATCTTCCTACGTGTTTGTATATTATTGTGCCTCATCACTGTACAGTGGTTGGAATAGAAATGATGAAAGCCACCCGCTATATAACATTTTTAACTTTACATTTACACCGACAATTACATCTCTGCAACTCTCCCTTCCCTGGGGGTTTACCGACAAAATTGCATGCATTTATAATTTCTCCCAAGCGTTCCCAGCCATTTCCTCTTAACATTTTCATCTTATTTTGGTGTTTTGTTGACCGTGCATCTCAGTATATTTATCTCAGTATTTAACCAACTTGATGCACAAAATGCGTTCCACAATAAGTTTTATTTCATGTCTCTACATGTTTCGAGCACATGTGCTCATCATCAGGAGGTCAAAATTGCATTACACAGCCTCTGGTATCATCACACCTATAGGTGTGATGATACCTGA
>Ga0123352_10002865_pt1 | contig 24497 bp, 16 predicted proteins | sample TergutLab28metaG_FD_89700 | JGI IMG/M metagenome (GOLD analysis project Ga0123352, IMG submission 89700) | Labiotermes labralis P1 segment gut microbial communities from Petit-Saut dam, French Guiana - Lab288 P1 | ecosystem: Host-associated > Arthropoda: Insects > Digestive system > Gut ...
GGCGGGAGGGGTGGTGGCTTTTTGTTTGGTGGGGGGTTGTGGGGGCCGTGGGATAAAAAAACCCCACAAGGGGCGGGGGGGGGGGGGGGGGGGGCAGAAGGGCATCAAAACCAGTAGAGGATGCTTTTAAATTTTCAACAAGCGAATGCACCTGTGCGACAGGACGAGGTGACTGGAAGAATCAGCATCTTGTAATCATGTGATTGGAGGTAAGTACCCTCATGTTTTCACAGTAGTGTAGTTGAGGGTTGCGTCATCCTGGGCTTTGATGCCGTGCCACGGTGTAACTGGATCCGATTACCCTGTCGCGCAGAGTCACATCCGAAAAGAACCCAAAGCATTTCAAGAAGATCATAGCGGAGAAGGGCCACTTGTCACAGTAGTCTCCAAACTCAATGAGACAGTCTGGTTTTGTAAGAAAATGTCAAATCTTCTATTCATACCAAAGAACGAAAATGCTTCTCCAGGGATTAATTCGCAAAGGATTGTATCATCCTTCTCTGCTGTTGTAAAGCTTTGGGTGAAGTTACGATTACATCTGCCCTGATCTACCATTGCTTAAGTCCCCGGGCCCTAATGAGGAAGATCAATGGCCGGTTGCTTGCGTGTTGGAAGTATGACATGAACGCTGGGTGAGGAAGTTGGACTGGATCATCACTTGCTTTGTTTAGGAGGCTGGAGAGCATATGAAGTCCAAGAACGCAGCATTCAAAGCACCTTTGTCGTAAATAATGCCCCAGGCAATCCGCAGGATCTTGGCCTCGCCCGTCCAAATATCCATTCAAGAACACCAAATTATTCCTGCAGACGCTCGACCTGTGAATTATCGCGACATTCAAGAGCTATTTCGCTTGCAACACAGTCAACGGTCTCTTGTAAGCCAGCGAGAATCAGAACTTTGTTATTGTCAGGGAACGGTGAAAACCGTACAGCGTAGTTGACTGCACAGGAGTCCATAAACTAATTGTCCACGAATGTGAACGGCTACTGGGAAAAGCTTCGACTTCGAAGCAGTTTTAGTGACTTTGCGGATTCCCCTTCAGCAGGACGACACACGAAACATCCCAGTACTATCCCATGGAGTTTCCGGAAGATTTCTTATGTGGAAGGGGCTCATATCCAGGCAGTAATCGATTCTCATTCTGCTCATTTAACTGAAAAGAACCGTGAACGGCTGACATTGCTGAGGGAACCAGAACAATTCGACGTTGTTGTGAAGAGGTGTTAGCCCTCTCCCAGTGCTCTGAAGAATGGTGCCTGCGATTTAGACCCGAGGTGGCGGCTGCGATACAATGAGGTGTACCAGGGTAGGAAGACGACGGCAAAGCAATCGAAGATTACTTCTATCCGTACTAAGACTTCTGTCGCCCCCTCCGCCTACGTCGTTTGATTGCCGAAGCAATTTTCAGCCAGAAACACAGACACAATTCCAATCAACACAAAACTTGTCTCGTGTATTAATCAATGTACATTATCAACTCATTTTTTTCCCATAAGATCATAACTTGGAGATGGCAGTTTTAACGTTCGTGGGGTAATTCAACGACGTTACCCCGCGAACTGCGAGGTTTTGAGGCCATTTACTAAAAAAAGCCTTCCAGTGATCTGAGTGTTTCAACACAGCTCCTCCAGCCCCCTATACAATGGAGGAAACGGACCCAACTCCTTATTCTCATCACTCTCGCAGAACAGGGGGCAGAAAATGAATATTAGTGAACAACCTCTCTTGAACGCCCCAAGTTTCGGCAATTAAGTCTGGTTATTCCTTCAAGGAAAAGGGTTCTAATGTGATGAGTACGTTATTAAAAGCAAGTTGAGGCAAGTGGGCAAACGTGGCCTTGTGGGACGAGAACCTAAAATGTGAATATCAAATATGCTAAAACTAGGAAGCAAATTAAAACAAAGCTGATCCTACGAGGAAAATACGTGGCGTTCAGAAATGAGCGACCAGTACGTCTCTCAATGGTACCAAAACACTAAAATATCACAAAGAAAAAGCAAACAGATACGCAGTAATTTCACAATTCTGATACGTCTAGGACAGCGTCCCCCAACCTTTCTTTTTTTTCTCGCGAACTCCTTTTGACTTCGAATATAACCACGGATACTCATACCCTTGCTACCGTAAAGGTAGTAGGTCCGAATGATTGGAATCCAAAATTAAAAATTTACATATCAGAACTGAGTTTTGATAGCTACGAATACATACCAGTAGCATATGTACCAGTGTATTGCATGATTTTGCCTTAATTAAACCGAACGTCGCTCGCTTCGTGGGTACAGGAAGTTTCTTGATTAGATATTCTTATTCTAACGGTCATACGAAATAAACATATCGCCAATTAAAGAAGTTCCTCGTTTATTTTAACAAAACATTATAACATTATTCCTTTAATTTAAAAATAAGCAATCTTCAAAGCAACTATTTCAGAAGTACATCCACGGACACCCTGGGCAACGGATCCGTGGAGCACACACTGCGAACTACCGGTCTAGGATACGCATTTAACTAACTAAAATTTGCATAAACGGTGGGATGATGAAGTCGGTCAAGCGTGGAAACATGCCATACCAGTCACCATAAAAACTCATACCATACCGATTATTGAAAACCCTGCAGCTCCACGTATAAACGTCGTAGGTGAATCAAGAGTTTGATTACAATGCACACTGGTTATTAGTTGATCGAAAATGTCTACTTAATATATCACTTTAGTGCTATCAAAATTAATCGACATCCCATCAATCAGTAATATTATTAACGATCTCGATTAATTAAAACCATCTGATCAACATAACCAATTTCTTGCTCACGAAATGCATTCTTATTTAGAAACTCAAGAGTCTTTAAATACCTAATGCTGAATTCGCAGAATACGCGGGTAACGCAGGGCTAATACCAGCCACAGAATCCTGAGGGTAAAAATTTGACATCAACACACAGCGGTACTGGTAAATGCCAATCTAACTGTTCTATCTCGAACCTCAATTTATGTCGTTTTGCCATCAATTCTGCCCATGCAAGCAGCAGAATTTATGTCATGTTTATTACTAATGTAAGAACAGCACGTCTCTTGCTATCTTCTTGGCACTATATGTTTGTAACTATCTACTGATTATTGGTTACATGATTACACACTGACAACAGGGTTTTCCTTTCTGCAACATATCGACCAAGAAAACTTAATCCATTCACAATTATTCACTAATGTAACTTAAAAATCCCTTCAGCTACACAGATCTCTTGGTGGAAACATAAAATAAGTCGGTTGTGTATGAGGTCGGAGGGTCCAGGCACGAAATGGAAGGTGAGTGGCATCGTCATGCCCTACGAGTTTATCCCAGAGGGAATATCCGCAGGCATCTACTGGATAGGAGGCTTTGTACGCCAAAAGTCGGTCTGGACGCGATCGTGAGAGGGGGGAAAATTAATGTGAGCTACATTCGATGTAAAGAATTAAAATAAATCACCCAGGCAGTAGCCAGCCACTGGTACAGCTATTCCGACTCACCCCTTTACAGCACAGTGGTTACTGCACGCTACACAAAACCATTAAACATTAAGAAACTCTTAATAGGTAGGGTAATTACAGTAAATACCACAACAATGTATATCTAATTGATGTTTATTAGAAAATTATAAAACTACATGTTTCAGGTTTTTCATCCGAAAGATTTGTATGCTGTAAGAGGTTTATATAAAGCATGCAGCTGTGTATCGATGTTGAGATCTCATCATCGAAGATTTTGGGTTAAACATGGCACATAGCCTGGGTATGGAGCCTAGTGATGTGGGCAGTGAGCAATTTGGGGAGGGGGGGGGGGATTGCGTTGTACGTTGGTGTCCAGTTTGTTCCCGTTGTAGACGCCATTGGACACTAAAGTACAACGCACCCCTCCCTCCCCAACTTGCTCACTGCCCACATCTGTAGGCCATGTTTAACCCAAAATCTTCGATGATGAGATCTCAACATCGATACACAGCTGCATGCTTTATATAAACACTCTTACAGCATACAAATCTTTCGGATGAAAAACCTGATGATGGTCAATGTTTGCCGAAACATGTAGTTTTTATCATTTTTTAATAAACGTCAATTAGATATACATTGTTGTGTTACTGACTGTAATTACACTACCTGTTAATTACTACATACAACGGGGACGGCACATTTCGAAATTAAGAAATTCTATGTTTTGCCCACAGGATGGAACTACGAATTTCGTAAGATTCTGACAACAAAACACCGATTCTTCCTCCACACCAGGGCTGACCAACATGCGGCCCTCAAGGTAAGTAAATGAGGCTCTCAGTCGCTTTAATACTACCAACAACACAATTTGTTTGTAAGTAACGGCGTAACTGTTAATTCACTTTTTGATGCATGTAAACACAAGTGCGGCCCTCAGGCCAGTCCTTAAGAATTATGTGGCCCTCCTGTGGTATAAGTCTGCCAGCCCTCCTCTATACAGTATTCACCGGTTTGTCTATACGATGTAATGGACTGTACTATCTGTGAACTGGGAACAGTATAAATTCAATAAAAGTTTACTGAAATAAATAAGAACATGAACTCACACTGCTGCACAATATGTAAGCCCCATCACAGCAAACCATATGATTACCTTAATATACCCATAAATGCTAATACGATATGCGGTTTCCGAAAAGAAAGCAAGCTAGACCAATCTATGGCTGTGATACACCGCTAACATTTTAAACACGAACAATTCTATCACAAGGTCAGTGATGCATAAAGCGTCAATTTGAACTGTATTCCACGTGGAGTTTTTTAACTTATGTAATTATAATTATGTTGTAATTATAGACCAATTTTATCAAGTATATCCTTGGTGATGCCCACTGGTTAGTAGTAATGTGGTGAAGTATTAAAGATTTTAATCAACAGTCTAACATATTAAAGTTGTGTCTGGTGTTGTTATTCACACTCGAAACCGTCTACACACAACAACGGTGCAGAAACCAAAGCTAATATAAACATACAACAAAAATCTTAACATTGTTTACAACGTGCATTGGGTTCATATCAACTGTGTTTCGTTTAAACCGACATTTAATGCACCTACTGCACATATCACGCTATATGATAGTCTCCTACGCGTTTGGGTGTACGTCGGCGCCATTTTGAGGGAATCTTACATTTAACTTTTCGATTTTCAGCGTATTAACTCGCTGTTAAATATGACATTCTCTGAAGATGGCGCCGACGTGCGCCGAAACGCGTAGGAGAACGTAATGTAGCGTGATATGTGCGCTAAACGTCAGTTTAGACGAATATAATTAATATAACAAAAATTGTAACACTTCAGAACAAATATTCTACTTGGCGGGAAAACGAGTTTCCAACCTTCCACCGTAAAGAAAAATCTGGTTACCGAGTAGCGATTCCATTGATTTTCACACGATGTAAGAAAAGAGATGGAAAGCGGACACGAAGTTGTGTTCGGCAAAGGAAGAAGTGGGGAAGGGGTCTTCAAATTGCGAGGGCTTGCGGGAGGTTTCTAGGGGTGGAAGCTTTTGGCGAGCTCAGTGTAGCTAGTGAGCAAGGACAGGAGATGGTAAGAGAAAGGAAACAAGTTCTAAAACTCTTGTGACTACAAGCAGAAGAGAGAAAGACAGCGCGACAGAGAGAAGGATGTGTTGTAAAAGACTGGACGTCTTTTGCGCCACCCCCGCCTGGCAGCCGCTTTCCTCTCTCCTCACCTCACTGGGCACCGCCAGCATTAGGACTCACACCAAGATGGCCAGGAGGTTCCTCAGTGCTGGAGAAGTGAGGAAGGATCCATCTTGGACGACAGAAATCAATACCGACGACCCAGCACAGTATACATTCGCACCCCTTCGACCGTCTCGCCATCCTCTATCACTACTGGAACTGGTACAAATTATAGGCAGACTCAAGTAGCTATGTATCAAGGGCTTGTTTTCCACTTGCCGCAGATATGAACCGGCTCGTCCATGAATATCATTTACTAACCTCAACAAGGTCACACTCAAGAAATTTCCCACCTTGCATGTAACGCGGAAGTTCACTACCGTCTTCACAGAAGTACCTTCATCCTATCCCGAGTCAAGCGACACCAATTCACATCCTGAAATCCTGTTTATTCACACAGGCGGAGTAACAGCTATTGAAGGATGAACACTGCTGATACCAAAGCCCATTACTGCACACGACTGCCAGATAATTATCCCTATCAAAACCCAAAGCTGTCTTCCCAATCTCAACATTAATGTTATCCTCCTACATACTTCTCGTCTTCCAAATGGACTTATCCGATATATAATTGAAATATATAGCTAAGTTCGATACAAAATACAATAATGGTACTTCGAACTATTTGCTCGGTAGAAAAGAGTTTTGGCGCTTCCGTCCGACCCATTTTGAACTACCATCTCTTGAAAGGGAATAGGAAAATGAAAGTAAAACAAAAGTACTCAGAATAATTAATACAAAACAGCGTATATATTTGTAAGAAAATGAAGCCTGATTCAGTCACTGACTGCCGAATCCAAGGTACTGCCAAGACATTAGCGTTCAAAGGGTGCGAGAAAAACAATGAAATCCATCAGCCACATTACTTGATGTTTGGCCGGGACTTCTGAATGTAAATAGGCTCATCATCCACAAACTGCACGAATTACTGAATATAAAAACACTCCTATATATATAGGCTACATTCCCCATCTTCAGGGAATATCCATACTTACAGACGCACGTACAGCATTCTTACACAGCTTGTCAATTGAAAATGGCAAAAAAGCATGTCAATATGTTATTCAAACAACAATGTACATTGTTATATTAAAGTTGTGTTAAAATTATCATAATGCAAAAGTCATAAAAATCTGCCGCATCCAAACGTCTTGAAACAATGAAATGTCTTCCCAGTTAAAGGTAAAGCAGTCCTGTTACAGGCCCGGAGTGGCCCACAGGTTTCCAGGAAGTTAAGGCTCCCAGATTTCGGCACAGGGTGGTGGTAGGATGCCAGCCTTGCGCGCCGGCCGCCTTTGCCCCCAGGAAATGCTCCTGGTACTCATTTCTGTTAGAGGCTGGGTCGACCCCAGGGTCATAGTGCGATCGGAGGGATTTTATGTCAATGAAGAATCCACTGACACCAGCTGGGATCAAGCCAGCGACCTTCCGATTTGTAGCACAGCACCTTAACCACTGTGCCACCGCGGTCCCCCCTTCCCAGTTAAATCGAGTGGTAAATCCTATATGTCGACACTCTATATACACACAATGAACGATAATTCATTAGTACAATTTGTTGGTAATGAACTGGTTTATATGTATCAATTGCAAGAAGGATGCACAATATTCAATTCTGAATCTAAAGTACCAGTATAACCTGTAACGGCTAATTACACGTTCGGTAGCGGCAGTTCGCGCCTTCAATACGGATCATAAGTGACCAGCAAAATGGGTGTCATTTACATCCCAACAACAGTGCTACAAGTAGCGAAAAGTTTAACCAAACACAGCACAAAGACATGCAATTTCCATGGAGCTGCACCACAATGGAACGCTATTAGAATTAGAGGTTCGCTGCCTCTATCCAACCCCACACTCACCCCTCCACTCCCTTTATTTCTAGGTGTGTGGCAACGACAAGCTTTGAATCCGACAATTCATATAATTATCACGAAGGAAGCCACGAAGCTTCTAAGCTACGTGTAATCCGTTCTGTGCAATAACATACATCTTCTTGCTTAAGTGTATATTTAAATCTACGCAGATGGATCACACAACGTGCGAATCAATACCCTACTACGCAGTTGCTCCGAACTTCATACTGGTTATGTACGGCTTTCATTAAGACAATCATGAACAATAACAAAGTTCACGAACTCCTGCTTTGCCGTTGTGAGCACCCGTAGCATACTGTAATTAGATTTCGATGATACGACTCCTCTCCTGAAAACTGTACTTTTAAAATATTTAATAATTTTGGCTTTCCCACTCGATGTTAACTCAAAAGCCTGTCTCGCTCCAGCAATCCGCACGAGCACAAAGACTGCCCAAAACATTACACAGGCCTAAATAAAACTCCACAAACCATAAATCGTGTCTTATCTTTTAAATGACACAATATCGACATGAGCGAATTCTTTAACAACACCGCACTGACAGGAATGTTGCTATGTCGTCGACTGTGTATTTAGGAAGGTCCATTGGTGTTGTATAAATCCGGCCACGACTTATCGGAACCTCAACGCAAATTTATTTCGTAGCGTATAGGCCTATAGGCCACAGGTGCTGCTTTCAATTACATCGTTCTTACCTGCGTTTTAGTGCCGTTAACTACTAGGGCAATAAATTTCGTTTGAAGTAATGAATGTCAGATGTAGCACTAACGTAGTGCACCAACAAATGCACACAGCTAACATATGCCTTAACATGTGTTATTAATCACCTACATGTTTCGGTCTCTTTTGCAACCATCATCAGGGTGCTTTACAAGAATACTGATAAAATACAAAAGAATCGTCTAATTGCAAAATAGAACCACTTGATATTACAGTCTTAAGCGATCTCCCCTGCAGCACACCTTTCTACTCATTTACAGGATGTACGACAGTTGCATGCCACTAACGAACACAAACACTCCCAGTTTTGTTTTTAACAACAACGTAAATTTGATCTGTTTTTAACAACATGCAATCTGACATTTTACAACCACAGGGAGGGCTTACGATAATCACGTTATGGGATAAATAACTCACACGACCATCCATTTGTATCTTTTCGAAACGCGTCAATTTGTTTAGGAAAGTACCCGTGCCTCACGTCGGAGACAACCTGTGCAGTCGATTCATAAAAGCACACCATACGCTCTGAATATGAGCTCCATGCTTTACGTTACATCCGTGGACACGCGACGTACCTTTTTTTCATAAAATAATTACAAAAATCCACGTTAATTAATTACAGGGCACTTACTCTGATGGCATCTCAAACATATTCCGCGCAGCTTCCTGGTTTCAGTTTAACAAGGCTTCACAATGGGATATAAAAAGCGATGTAACTTCATAATAAAGGTCCCCGTTACTCAGGTGGTCCAAATATTCCCTGACAGTACAGAGCTGGATGATTCATCAACTAGCACGCAAAATCCGGCTATAAAACTGCCTCTGGTCGGTTGAATCAATTCTACACCTTCATGCCCTATCTCTTCTGGGCCGTACTATTATCCTCCTATGTAGCGTAGGACTCCTTGCTGACAGTTTTACATAAAATAAACTGTGTGTCCTTCGCATTTACCCACGACATTTCCTATCCACGCAAAACAAAACATAAAATATGTCCTTCCTTACTGGCAATCCTACCCACACACGTTGCAATTACCGAGTCACGCCGTTATATTTAATCAGTGTAATTACAGCAGAAGGTACCACCGCTTAAATAAGGTGTAGTTCACGCCAGCAAAACCCTCAACGTCTGGTGTACAGCAATACCATCCTGTACTATTAACCGTACTTACGGTGTCGAGGAAATCCCGTGCAGGAAAACCAATTCGTGGCAGTATGATCATCACGTATGTTTGGTTGCAGCTTAAGTCACCGCTTAATTTATTGATCCTTGGCGATAAAAGTCTATAAATCTGAAGATGCCCCAGTGCTTAATTAAGCACTACGTCGTGAAGACGTAAGGCATAAGGCAGGTATAGCCGCAGGCCATTTTGAACCGCAGCAGTATTGCCATTATATCCAGTATGTTACTGCTTAATGAAAATGACCTGTTAGTGGCGATGTCTGCTACACAGGTGTGAAGGAGAAACGTCCACGCCCTGATTCAATTAACTGTGCTACAGAGGACTGTTAGGTACCAGACAGATTGTGACGCCGTGCACACTGACTACTTGCTGCATCAAGTCGCTCAAGACCGCCATCTCAGAACTCACCGACCTCATAACCTCAGACCATGTGCAGGCCAGGTTTTCGGTTTCCGTGACTGTATAATTTTCCTGACTTTAGCAGAAGTGTGTATTTAGGCTCAGGCATGCCAGTCAGAGAGATTAAAGTCCCTCAGAACTACAAAAAATTTCCAAGACAGTTTTGTGTACAGAAGATCAACTAATACTGTACCCAAATAAATGACTGGCAACAGATTGACCAGCCGTGACAGTTATGGCTAACGAATAAACTTTTCTCTTCGATCGCTATTATTACAGCATCAGGTCCATTATCCAAACGCCCGTAGGATGTCTTTATCATTGATCGCACGGGCTCAGTTTCCCATCATGCCAGCATGCACATCGGCGTCACGAAATGGTAATATTACCCGAAGCATACATTACAATTGCAGACTGCTATCCCCCTACATAGCTCTCCTTCGCAATGAGTAGCATCGACCCAGCTTGGGCTGTGACACAACCGGCCAAGCAGCTACGCATTCACGATTAAAAACTGAATTAAGTTACCGTATTCTGCAGTCCACAGTAAAACAAAAAAAAATTTATTCACAGAGTTCAGATTAATTCACCTGCTTTTCTACTGCTCCAATTTCATGGACATCCATAAGAGGGAACAGTGCTAAACAAGAGGGCTACAGAAATAAATTCGAACCAAATCAATTTGTTACAGTCATTAACTTCATGAATGGACCAGCTCATTGATTGAAAATACTGCCAGTCCAACCACACATGTCTACCTCAGACTGCCCTAGCACAGGGTACACCAGCCTACGGATTCATCCTTCTCAAACTTGGGACCTCGAGTTAGACTCCGCACAACTCGTTCTTAGTATGCGGGTTTCCATTTATGTTTTACGTCATTTCCTACAAACTGTGATCCAAACTGCTTGCCCTCCTCTAAGAGGGCCCATTCTTCAAGGACTTCTGTTGTTCGGGCAGCATCACTGTGGGTTGATGTGACTATACAAACACATCGTCGCATGCCTAAAGAGACAAATCAATCGAAGAAATAAACCACTTAATCATCGTTTCACTCACCGAAGAGACTGGCGGCGTCCAACAGGCTGGCGGCGTCCGCCGGGGCGCCTGCCGCTGAACCACTCTTCTCCCCGCGATCCGCCGTCTCCCCGTTCTCCTTATCCATGGCTGCTGCGGGGCGCCACCACCTGGAAAAAGAGGGAACATTCAGTGTGGGTGTGAGCACTGCCTAACAACCCCAGGCATTACGCCCTGAAAACAACTGAGCATCCGATCTTGTCTCTTTCTAAGCTGTGAGAGATTATGATTATGATTATTATTGTTATTATCAACATCGTATACTTTATCTTCTTAACCCCCTCTTATCATTTAGTATCACGGTATTCTTATCACTACATCCACCCGTACCATTTACCAAAATGCTTAACCCTACCATCATGTCTGCCTATATCCTTTACCACGATGCCCACAGTTATCATTACGTCCATCGTACCCTTCATCACGAGTGTCCTTATCATTAATTCCACCCTATCCTTTAAAGTTCAGTTCATCCTTATCATTAGGCCTACCCGTATCCTTCACCAACATGTTGGTGCTTATCCTCACCGGTAAGAGCGTCGTTAATCAATACCGTCGTTCCTACACATCAACACCATCACAGCCGTCGATAGCAGTGCAATTTTCCTTTTCATCAAGCGTATCTTTCAGTATCGTGCTTATCCCTTACAGGTTTTATTCTCTGTCACCCACACTGTCATCCCCCGTCATGACCCTGACCACCACAAACCTCCACTTTTTCGCAGATAAATTCATTCGGATGTTCCCCTATACAGGCTCCTGGTTCTACGTCGTATAATGGCGCGTTTTGGAAGGCTGTAAAAATAAGCTAACGACAATACGAGCTACTTACGTTTGGATGGTTGGAAGCAGGCAGTCATGATCCTGAAGGAGTTACATCCACATGAGATTAATCGTGGAACGTAAGATAAAGGAGAGATAAGAGCAAATAAATACTAAAAATGAGCACGTAAGTAGAAACGCATCAAAATTTCCTTACATATCAATTTGGGTCTACTATGTCAGTAATTTACTGACGCTAGGATCCCACCCTTCCCTACCTTCTGCCCGTCCCAACAGATGCATATAAGCGTGGGTGGGCAGATTAAAGAGCAGTATACATACAGCTTGTGGAGTAACAATGCAGTGTTTCCTCTTATGCTTCAGGTAATCAGAGGGTAACGAAACAACGTGCGAAAAGCAATGCGTAACGAAACCAGGCTTCATAACAACAGAATTCGAGGCCACTTAGTGCAGCAAATAAGCTGCTCTCACAAGTCTCAAATTGTGTCGACAGAAACTTGGGAAGACCTATTGTGGTGCTGTGAAAGTCTGACTAATACAAGCTACGAGTGCGTCTGCCGCACGCAATTAAAACTACTCACTTTTAGAATATTTCAGGATCGTAAACCTAACCAGCCGTTTCTCGTAGTTCTAAAAATGTAACGCTAAACCACAAATGAAAAAGACGTCTCAATTTTTTTTTTTTCTTCTCCGCTGTCAAAATTTAGGAGTCCGCCATGTTCCGATTCTCATTTCCCTTCTTACACAATACACCCATTTTTTTACACGTCTGTTGCAACTTCTGATGACGCTCATTGTAAATCATCTACAGAGTAAGGGCAAGAAAATACAAGACACAGGAACTCGTGGGTTCACCTACATACCAGTGTTCACGCAATGAAAATCGTACAGCACGTCGGTGTGGGCCGGGACAGCTCAGTCGGTATAGCGACTCGCTACGGGCTTGACGGTCCGGGGATCGAATCCCGGTGGAGGCGAGATTTTCTGCATCCGTCCAGACCGGCCCTGGGGCCCACCCAGCCTTCTATACAATGGATACCGGGTCTTTCCCGGGGGTAAAGCTGCCGGGACGTGGCGTTGACCACCCGCCCTATCTAGCGCCAAGGTTAAAGAAAGAGTAATGCTATACCGCTACTCCTCCTCTGGGCCTTCGTGGCCTGTTCGGGGGTGAACTTTGCCTTTACCTATTATAGCACGTCGGTGTCCATCAGAGGGGGTGCCAAGACGGTCCATATGTGTTAAAAAAAGAGCAAGCGAGAAAGGGAGAGACAGGCCTATCTTCGTTATGAAACACGGGTGTGTTGAACACGGACAGGGCACTAAGCCCTATTTCGTTAACCCTTTAGAACTCAGTAGTTAATACGTACCGCCGGGTTTGAGAGCTGCATTTTGTCGCAACACTGTATAAATGCAAAAGGAATTCTTTCCATGCTCAGTACAGGCTGTCCTCGACTTACGTACAACCCGCACTTCCGTGCGTTACGCATTGCCACCCATAAACCGACTTTCGTACTCCGAATTCGGAAATTCGAGACTCAGCTGACGAACATGACTGCCTACGAATAGGGTAAGTCCACGCAGTGTCGCCATTTCAGTCTATAAAGAAATATTCGATAATACAATTATATAGATATTTTATTTCACAATTTCTCTTTTTATCCCATAAATGAGTGTAAAAAGGAAAAATTAAAGTGCTGACACTAGGGTTAAACGTCGGTCTCATGAACTTAACATCGTTGAAATAATTATGGAAATTGCTGAAGCGTTCGGATGGCGAACTTCGCCTCAGTCAGTGGCTCACTGGACTGTAAGACAATTGTGAAAGGAAACAAGATTAAGGAATATGCACATAATGCTGGGAATGTTTCGTCGAAAAACGTGTCTAAAAGGCGAGTTGTAGTGGTGGACAGAATGAACAGATGAGCATAAAGTATTCCGGTGAGTCAGTAACTCTGGCTAGAGTTATCAGTTTGTATGGATATTGGAATAAACTGTTAAGAGAAGGACCGCCGATACTGAATAACTTTAAGCACGCAAAGAATAGTGTTACAGGTTCAAGAAAACAGATTCTTTGTGTAATGCTAAAGCAACTGGAGAATCTGCTAGTACACACAAAGCCGCTACACACAAATTCATTAAAAAGTTTGTTAGAATTATTAAAGAGGTTGGTCAATCACCTCGTCAAATTTTTAATATTGCAAAGCATGGGTGATTTTTAGAAGGAAGACTGTACGAACTCACCTGACAAAGAAGGAGACAATTGCACCCGGGAATAAGGTGGCTAAAGGTAACCTCACACTGCTGCTTGGTGGCAAGAATCAGGTTACTTTAAAATTAAACCCATGCTAGTCTACCAGCCAGGACATCTTACAACTCAGTGTGAGGGTGAAGACTACGACAAGATTTTTGTATTGGCATGCCTGATGATGGCCTGGGGAAGGGCCGAAACAAATAGTGAAGTCGCAACTCGATTGTAAAAAACCTGTGTTGTGTTGGACGGTATAAGTATAGTTTAAATGTTGCCAGTCATTTGGAAACCTAATTCAAATTCCTCGGTTAATGAAATAATTTTTTCAGAATTGGTTTAGTCTTCATTTTGTTCCAGCAGTCAGGAAATATTCATGAGACATAATTTATCAATCAAGACACTCTTAATTCTGGACAATGCTCCCGGGCATCCACAATCATGACAGAATAATCATCCGGAAATTAAAACTGTGTTTCTATCTCCATATACCACACGTAATATCAGCCTATGGATCAGTGAGTCACAGCCACCTTCAAACCGGACTGTTTGAGCACAATCAACCAGGCGTAGCCTACAAGAAATATGCACTTAACCTAACAAAATACTGGAAAGGACACAGCATCTGGAGTGCAGTCAATAACTCTAAGACTCCTGGGATGAGATAACGAGTGATTGGTGGAATAAGTCGTTATCAGATTTAGCAGTACCCACTCAATATTCAACTTGAGGACCCTGTTTCCACAAAAACAGTCCGACAAGAGCTTCACAAATCCAACATCCACTTTAGTGATGCAATTACTAAACCTCTGATTACTAACAGGAACGCTAAAAGGCCAAAAAGATGGTGTGATTACCACAAAACCTGGACGTCTGATGATTGGAAATACGTGACATGGTCATACGAGTCGTCCTTCACGTTGTTCTCAACATAAGGCCGGGATTGTTTGGAGAACGCCCAAAGAAGCCTATAATCCTGAATGACTGGTCCAGTTGTGAAACATGGAGGCGGATGTGTGATAATTTGGTCAGCAATATCTTCGTATTCTGATGGTCCTGTTATTACTCCGAATTGTCGAATTACTGCCCGTGACTACGTGGACATGTTAGGTAACCAGATGTAATTATATGTACAATTATACCTGTTTATTTCTATATGCATCATGTACAATAAAATATGATGACGACTGTATGAAAAATTTATAAAAATGTACTTCACAACCTAGACTAGGGCGTGACTACTTTTAGCACAGATTTACAAAGTTATTTAGTAACGTAATGTATGTCTCCATAAATAAACAGCTGTAAGTTTTCGAAATTGCTACAGAGTTTCTCTCCGCTTGACCAGGTGAATAACGGAGGTTTTCTCATTCGAGATGTCTCCATCGCCAACACAGCACTGTGTGACGGGCAACATGTTGCCCGCGACCGAAGGTTTGAACGGGTTTGGCTTAGAGATTGCGGGAGGGGGGGGGGGGGTTTTTGCGGCCCCCTGGGTAAGTTTTTTGTCAGTTGAAATCCCAGTCCCGCCATGCACCTGCTGCCCCGCTAACCACAGGACATGCTAGAACACTAGAAACTGAAAGTCGGCCACTACAATGCGCCTCATACATAGCATAAAAGCAACAAAAACACACTAGAATAAACGAAACTTTCGAAATAATGCAGGCAAGCGACACAAAAAGTAAGATGAGATCAAATTCCACGAAGTTACACAGACATGCATACGAAGAACTGATTCTCTGGTTGGTTACCAGATGCTGCTTCAGTTGCACAACTTAAATACAAAGCAATGAGGAAGACGGATCTATGGAATGCATAACGTCTGTACGTACGTATTACGCACACGTGTATGTATTTACGTACGTATGTTTGAGAATCATTAGTGGTGATCATGCACAGTACAATATAAGCATTTCGAAAATAGTGTGCCCTACTTTACGGTATCATTCCAGCATTCGCTTTGCTGGATGAATAAAACCCGTAACAAATTAGGAAATGTCCGCCGAGCGTGACACTTCTGGCGCGCCCCCTGTTAACGTCTCCATATGTTAAACAGACCATTACTTCCCAGACAAATTGAGTATTTTAACACACACTATGTCTCTGTATCTTGGCAACAGATGCAAACTAGATAATCGAGATAATGTAAATGGGATGACCAACATGTGGCCATCGGTCACCTGAATATTTTCAGTAATACAATTTAACAAACATTATATAACTTCAGGGTTGTTTGACCGTGCTTCTTCCTCATGAAATAAAGTGAAATGCCAACCTGATGCAACTAGGCAATTGTATTGATGTATTCTTAGCTCGACATGTTTCGGGTACATACGCCCATCACCAGGAGCATTAGATGTTGAGTTGCAGCATATGGTTTTCTGCACCGAGTTTTTGGGTGGGTGGTGGTCTTGAGAGCCGCTACGTAGGTCGTGTGTACGGTGCGGATGTTGCGTGCGACATTATATAATCGGTCTACAGAGCATAATATGGTAACTTCATTAACAAAGAAAATGTCCACAAACTATAACACATCACTTATAAAACAGCGCACAGTAAACCATTTCAGTATGGCTCAATAACTTGTCATTCAAACGCACATTTAGGGTAACTTCCTGTTTCAAAAACGGCGTTCTAGTGGATTCAATCCCCCTCCTCTTTAGTTTCGACACATGTATACACAAATGCGGCCCCCAGGTGAGTCCTTAACGAATTGTGTGGGCCGACGATGGTTGAAGTTGGCCAGTCCTGTCTTAAAAGTTGGTACCCGATGTTTATGGGCTATCATGCAGGACACTCAACTTCTTCAGGTTTATCTCTCAATTATAAACTCTCTTTTCCGTCTCACGCAGAAAACGTTGTCTCATTTATGACCACCAATCATGGCAAGGGGTCATAAACACAAGCAGGTCTTCACGCAATATGTCCATTACTTTTAACCGATATTAACCAACAACGAAATGTATCAACAAATTTTAGTAAAAAGCAACCAAACATGAAACCATGAAAATCCGTCCGGTGGGAGTCGCTATGTTCCATGCGGACGGACAAACATGACAATACAAATAGAAGATTTACGCCATACACCTGTTCTGGTACCCCGACCGAGGCGACTGAGTGGGGTTTGCATCTGAAGACAACAGAATCTGTGCCGATGTGTTTGGCCTAACTGTAGCTGGCGATAAACACTGTTGGAACCTGGGATGTGAAGTTGTGAAATTTGATTAAGGCGTATCAACATTCCGGTAGAAGCTTGCTGCCGCCATCTTCAGTGTAGATTTAAGCAGCACATTTACCAGGCAAAGCTACTCTCGACATGCGGCTATACTCAAAATGGGGACAGAAGGTCGCTCCGAAATGTTGGTACCTACCTATGGAAATACTTCGCGTAACATCCCAGAACCTTTATGAATAATTATGCAACAGCAGGAGTTTCTTGCCAGAATTACTGTTCACTATGAAACGCGATATCGAAAACCAGATTTTTCAGTGTAATATGGAGCAACATTAGGAATATATATATATATATACACATACATATATACACACACACATAATCTGCTCCCGTTTATATGGATTTATAATACGCCGAGCCTCCATATAACTGCGAAACATTCAACATAAAATTTTATTTTCAAAGACTGATGTTATAAAACTTGCTGTGTGTTCCAAACACACTATGAATGCAAATGCTTCCTCAATTTTATAATCTAATATGCATAAGCAAAAATTCTATAATGGCTATAAAGTGGCACACTACGCATGTCACTCATACATACATACATGCATATATACATGCATGCATACATACATACATACGTACATATACGTTAGTGCGTACATACATACGTACGTACCTACGTACATGCATACATATATACATAGACACATACATATATGCATACATACATACATACATACATGCATACGTACACATGTACGTACATATACGTTAGTGCGTACATATATACGTACATACCTACGTACATGCATACATATATACATACATACATATATACATACATGCGTACGTACGTAGTACATGTTTACATAGATACATACATACATACGTACATACATACATAAGAAGGGGTGCTGATATGCCCTTAGCCCGACCAGGAAGGAAACAAACTACAGCGACCAAACTCGGGATTTATTCAACATACTCCCCACGAAGCTCAATACACTTCTTAGCCAGTTGCTCGAACTTTCGCAAGCCACTCAAAAAAAAAATCAGAAGCTTGTCCGTCCAACCAGGTCTCCGCGTCGGACGAAAAATGGCGACCTTTTTTTTTCAGTCCTGGGAACAGGTGGTAGTCCGACGAGGCCAGATCCGGAGAATAGGGTGGGTGATCAAGACACTGGAAGCCCAGGTAGGCCAGTTTCTTCAGGGTTGCAAGTGCCCGGTGAGCCGGGGCATTGTCATGCAAGAACAAGACCCCCTTGGTGACTTTCTCGCGGCGATTTTCCTTCAAAATGTCCTTCAATTGCACCAGCAGGGATGAGTAATACTCCGCGATGATAGTTTAGCCCTTTGGAAGATAATCAATGACGATGTCGTCTTGATTCTAAAAAATCTTTTCCAGCGGATTTTTGCACTCAGAATTTTTTGGGATGGGCGGGATGAGCCGCTATGCCGCCAATCCATTGACTGTTGCTTTGTCTCCGGGTCATAGTGATATAACCAGGTTCCGCCCATGGTCACCAATCGCGACAGGAAATTACTTGGATCGCGCCGAAAAAATTTCAAAAGTTGCTCACACGAATGGCACCGTTGACGTTTTTGATCCGCGTACAGGCATTTCGGGACCCACTTCGCGGAGAGCTTCCGCATGTCCATTCTTCACGAATGATGGACCCAACCCGCTTACGTGAGATGTCCAGTTGCTCAGCTATTGATTTAGCCAAAATCCGCTGGTCTTCCAAAATTAGCTCGTAAATTTGATCAATAATCTCCGGGGTGGTCACTGTTTTGGGTCGTCCAGGACGAGGCGCATCACAGGTGGAAAAATTACGTTTAAACTGGGCCACCCAGTTTTTGACGGCGGCATACGATGGTGCATGTTCCCCTAATGTTTCTGTCAGAATGGCGTGAATTTCCTTCGGCGCCTTGCCTCGCAAAAAAAAAAAAGACATTTCTCGTCTCCATGTTCTTGAAATCGCGCACGTCGCCTGACATGCTTCCTTTCAGCCTCTGTAACAAGGAAAGACTTGCAATTCCGCACATGAACAGACCCCTCTTTCCAACGACACTATCGATTCTGTCCTACGTCATCGGGAAGTAGGTTGGGCTAAGGACTTATCAGCACCCCCTCGTACATACATATACTTGAAGCCCACATACATAACACATTACCGATTATACTAATAATTTCCCGACAGTAGTAATTCCACACTGCACCCCTGACGCTGGGAAGTTCCCGCATACAAAATTCGAAGTTCAACATCTGCCAATACACGAAACTTCTGAAGAGTAGTCTCACTTCATTCTTCTTCATATAAGGGGCCTGCCTATACATACTGACAGAAAGCCAGTCCTGTCAAATATGTGTAAACAACGGAAGATGGCCAGTAGGGATGAAATGAGTGATTTCTATGTTTTATAGTGTAATGACTGATCAGTTATTTAAATGACTGACGTCACACTGCCGGCACGACGCAATGAACATACCGCTTTATGTTTAATTGAAACCGTAATGTTGTTTTAAAAACAAATAACCTAGTAATTACACATTTGTGTAGGGCACTAGAGGTTCAGGCTGGCAGGTCACAGCTCGGGTAGCTTGACGTACGTGTATTGTAAGCATAATTTCGTCTACTTTACACAAATTTGGTTTTCGTTAATTATATGAGGCAATGACGATACAACATACAAAACTGCACCGAAACAAGCTAAAATGTATTTACTAATCGTTCACTGGATCAGGTTAAACTTTCATGGACTAATGTTTGATACATGAACATGAGAGCGACTCGAAAATCTCTGCTGCGAGCATGAACAGCATAAATATATACAAACTGTCGCAGACCATGAACAGCATAAATATATATAGAAACTGTCGCAGACCATGAACAGCATATATATATATATATATATATATATATATATACACACACACACAAACTGTCGCGGACCGTGAACAATTGGAAAAGCGAATGAAACAAATGAAATATACTGCCTGAACATGAAAAATGTTTCTACGCACAATGAAATTTACTATACATTTGCTGAAGAGGATAATTTTTGGGTGTGACGCCACACAATGCCACGTTCCACAAGACAGCCGCCATAATAGTCACCGCCGTCAGTACTATTAAGGTGCCCTTCGATTAAATACTATTATTAGCAGCTTGTACCTTCCAGCATGGTATTTGGCAATCATGACTAAAAGCTAGGAACTGACATTTTTAGACGAAACCACTGGTGAGCGGTGCTTCTACTCGTATTTTGCTCCCCGCTAAAGAAAAAGATGACTGGTGACTGGCGACGACGACGACGATGATGATGATGTCCGACTGACATGACCTCGTGGTCCGATACTCATCACATAAACCAGCGATTCTGAAGCTGGGATACATGACCTATATCTGCTGGGGACACGTTAAGGCTCATAAAGACGTAAGTGTAATATGTTGCACACATACTGTCAAACACGTGATGAGATGACCTAAAAGCCGTCTTGAAAATTGTTTCTGTACAATTTTTATGTGAATTAAATAACTAAAGAAAGTTTGAAATTAACTTTTCCCTGTATTTATAAAACACACCAATATGTAGTTCAAGATAAACACTGATTCACCATTAAGAACACACACGCGCAGGCACGCACGCACGCGCACGCACACACGCAAAGAGGTTTTGACTCTGTTGGAAGTGAACAGAAGGGAGGGAGATTACTACAGACACTACAACGAAAAACAGATACGAAGGCAGGTACTTTAGTCCACAAATCAACGCAATATTTTTTGGTTCGTTCGCAAAGCAATTGCGAAAAATGACCATTATTCCCGTCGTGTTTGCCTATCCCCCTATCCGCCGGCGTGGAACAACGTCACTCCTACCTCTAACTGTCGTGAAAATTAATATTTGGGGCTCATGCTAAATTCTACCGATAAATTCCGATCTCGGTTAAAATCCGACAAAAATAAGATACTTTACATGAAGTCCTACGTACACTTAGGACAAAATATCCTTTAGTGAAGAGTACGTATATTCTGTGAGGCACGGGCTGCGGTCTAAGAACAATCTGACGATTTACATGTACAATCCAAAGATCTCGCCATTTTCGAAATAAGTATAAAAAATACTATATTTCGCATTTCCCCCAGATATCAATTACAACCGACTGTAAATATGGTGTTGAGATACAAAGGAATTCTGTACAGCGTGTGTCATGTGAAAAGTGGAAACGCAAATTTCAACACTCTCAATTTCAGTGTTAAAAATAATCAAGAATTTAAACCTTGGGGCAGAGCAAACCGCCACAAACGTTATGATCTGCGGACATTCCCCCTAATTTTCCTTACGTACTGGCTCAATCTGGAAATTCGAATGAAACCTAACTCTCCTTTGTCTTCCCCGCTGTGATTTAAAAACTGTTGGCGAAACCTGAAAATAAGAACGCAGTCATGCAGTATTTATCATCTGTAAATGTAAACTGAAGTGCGGTGCTACAGCAGCAACAACCAGACAGCCAATGTACGTATAACGTAACAGTGAGAAGCGTTCGTGCAACCATTGTTGCTGTGGAAAAGCAATGAGTATTACACACCTTGAGTTTATGCATTTGCAGTCTTAGGTATGCAGCATGCAATGCGATTGCACCATACTGTCATCTGTAGACTGCCCCACTCTACAATATTTTCCCACATTACCTCATAAACAGCACGATTTCCGAAAAGAAAATTACTGAACATAAAATGTGTGTTTTGATTTTCTCTACAACTTTTTATCGGAAACATTTCTCATTCTACGTATAAATGAGCCAGAAATGACAAAAAATGTACAATGGTCTTCATGTAAAATACCCTTTAATCTTGTCCGATTTTAATGGTACTTGGAATTTTCGCGACAGATTTTCGAAAAATCCTCAAATATCAAGTTTCATGAAAATCCGTCCAGTGGGAGACCAGTTGTTCTTTGTGGACGGACGGACGGTCAGACAGACGGGCAGACAAGACGAGAACTACCAGTCGCTTTTCGCAATACTGCGAACGCGCCTAAAAACGATGACCACGCGAGGAGGAGGGTTGAGCGTTTTGCTGTAAACTTGGGGGAAGGGAAGACGGTGACAATGTTGATGATGATGGTTATACGAGTATACGGAGCGAGGGAAGGGGTCGGACAGCCCTTGCTTGTTATTGATTTACTGCAGTTCTGGATGTGTTCTATATATACATTTCAACATGGTTTCGGTCGTACTACAGGAGAGGGCCACACGCTCAAAGTACAAGCGTATACAGCAGCCCGTTATGCACCAAGTGTCATTTTTCCTATCCCAAACATTCGTTTCCGCCACGACACAACTCTCCATTTCGAATATACACTACTGTTATTTCTATCCCTCTGTTCGCCTGATACGGATAAACCTTGCTTCATTTACATTCTGAAACATCATTCACAAAAACCAAATTGTTTCAAGAACTCGCACATAAATGTGCTCAACAAGATAGTGAATACATTTCTGACAAATGATCTCTCCCGAACTTACTTCCGAACTCCCGAAACGTCTTTGTTACATTTTTTTTCCGGATTGCCCTCGCGATAAATGTCATGAAACGAAGTTGTTATTGCATATGGGTGGGTAGGATTTCGCTAGGCTTTGCGAGACCTGAGATCCTCAGAGCGGAGTTTAAGGATGCAAGTGGTCGGGGATTTCAGGCCTTCGCAAGGCTATTTATTGTCACTTCTGCATTCAAATAACATTCCTAAATATAGCGCACCTTCGGCATTTTATTGAGAACTGTGTATAAAAAATTCTAGACGGAAAAACGATGAACAAAATGATGTACGAAAGATGGGAATTGCTAATTGGAGACAAGAAACGCAGGATAGGGATGGATGGAGGAGAGCAAGTTGGGAGGCGCTAATCCTTAGAAAGTGGGGCCACAAAAGTAGAAGAAGAAGAACAACAACAACAACAAAGTGTATAGGAACTGTTATTTGCATATTAGAATTACACAGATAAACGTAACAATGCAATGACACTACAAACGATCATACACGAGCACAGAAAGGCAGAGACCTTATTGAGATACACAGAAACAGGTCTCCACGCGCAGGATTACAGAAAAAGAGGTACAGCTGCACACAGCACCTGATGGAACTATGTGGTTAGCTTCACAATTCGGCCACGTTACCACCAAGGAAAAAGCCTCCCATACCGTTTGATTAGAACGTAGAGTGAACCCCACAGCTGGCCTGGACGTTATGGCGAAGAAAAAAATCCATTCCTATGGGGAGTCTAAACACATTGCGCTCAAAATGTAGCAAATAATTTCACTAAACTAATATGGTCCAAGAAATACACAGATTAACCGGAACGTAGAGGCATTCAGTTCCTCCGCGTTGTGCATACATGTACGTATCACGCACATGTATGCACAACACCCTACACGGCGTCACATCTCACAGAAAAGAATTTTCGTTGCAGGATTACCCTTGACTGGTTGTTCTTAAAACATGCAATGCGCTTCTCTGCCTTTCTTTTTGTCGGGTGTCAGGATCTTTGTATATTCCACGTCTCTCAACCACGTAAATGGTAGTGGTAATATAGACGTATGTACCACTGCTACAACACTAAGAAACTGCATTTTGACACATTGGTATACTTTTGTGTTTCGCACAGTCTCACCATAAATACCGATTATTTTTCTGAACAGAATTAACCGGTTGGATTTTTCTAATAAAAAGGAAATGTGTTCTCTACAGGTTTGCAACTTCTTTGTACACATAATTAAAGCAAATGTCACTTTTGTCTCGAAACTTACCCACAGCTACCATATTAGTGGAACACAGTGTAAATAAAACCACAGACTCGGCCAGCCATACACCAGCTCAGTACGCCCTCCAACATCAACATTAACCTGGGTCTAACAATTTCTGCATCACTAATCCGGTCAACAACCATGAATGCAGCCCCGGCCAGGGAACACGCAGCCAAGACACACACTGACAACTCCAATTTTTCCACAACATTTTGTAACAAATTATCAACGAACTCCCAAGAATAACTCAAACTAAGAATTTACGTTTAAAAAATAACCAACACGATGTCACTTGTGGACTATCCTTTATTTTCATGGGTAGTCGTCATTTATTCTCTACATGTTTCGAGCTCATCATCAGGAGATCATTTTTCCTGTACAGTCAGCCTCTGGTATAGTGTATAATCTTTGCTGTAACCCTCCCGTTCTCCTACGTGTTCTGCGCCCGACTACCCATGAAAATAAAGGATAGTCCACAAGA
>Ga0123352_10002867_pt1 | contig 24493 bp, 19 predicted proteins | sample TergutLab28metaG_FD_89700 | JGI IMG/M metagenome (GOLD analysis project Ga0123352, IMG submission 89700) | Labiotermes labralis P1 segment gut microbial communities from Petit-Saut dam, French Guiana - Lab288 P1 | ecosystem: Host-associated > Arthropoda: Insects > Digestive system > Gut ...
TAACAATCCATATTATTTTATTTTTTTCAATTAAAAACTCTATTTTATTAACACTCATATATCACTTTTTTATAAAAAATATTAAAAAAAAAAAAAAAATAAAAAAAAAAAATAATATCTTATATATAAAAAAAAAAAAAAAAAAAAAAATTCCAAGATCTCAGCACTTCCCTCTAGGATATAATATATATCACTTTCTTTTCAAGACCTTTTGTACAAAGGCCTGATGACGACTCAGAAATTAGAAAAACATGTAGCCACAAATACAAAACTAGCTGTACTGACCATTACATGCTTACATACTTGAAATGTTTTGTTTTAATTTTGTATGATACAGAAGTCAAATATGTCACATGCATTCTGATATGCTCTTATACCATGGTACCAGATCTCCAAAACTACCAGTGACAAGATAACAGTGTCTTACAAATCCTTACACCACATACCCTTACTCACCCACACCCTAACCCAACTTCACCTACCTCTACATCCTATGCACACAACACCCCTACTGCTACACTCACTCACTCACTCACACACACGCACACACTCACTCACACTCAAAATGTTATCACTGTACTCATATAATACTTTTAAAAGTAATCAGGAAATCATTTAAAACCACAACTTTAAAAAGAAATTTACAAAATAATAAAATGAATGCAAAATAAGCTATAAATTGAAATGCAGCTAACATATGCACCTAAGCTAAGGTAGGCTGGATGTATGTGTCACTAAGAACAAATGTATCACATAATAATATGCATGAAAGGATTAGCAGACCCAAATTTAGACCACAAGTCAAATTACAACCTCTCACAGACTTGAAATGACAAGCCTCTGTATTTACAAACCTGAGTCTTTTTCCAAAGCTAATAAACAAATCATATTTGTAGGTCTAGGATCATCTGCATTTTTCAATATGCAAAATGCATAAAGTTTCTTAGCCACCTTCACTGGCAGTCTGCAGGCAATTCCACATTTCAGTTAGGAACACAGACCAAAGGAAACTGTCCTACCTATATAATTATGTTCAAGATTATATGCATGGCAAAACGCATACAATCCTAAGCCTATTTACTAGAATTTTTCATGCACATAAGACACCACTCAACAATACATTCAGTATACCATAATTATATTACTTAATATTGGCAAACTATGTACCTGCGAAGAAGGAAAATCCAAACAGGTATCCCATTCGTAGACCACTGTTCTTGCCATTGTCAGGTGTAACCATAAGGGCTATGAGAAGTCCCAGGGATCCAAGTACTGTTATCAGGCCGGCGGAAAGCAACTCCGTGTACATATGAATGTATGCTCCCACACCAGCAGATATTGTGGACAGTGTCAGGCAACCATATACATTCTTCAAATGGTCTCTTACAGGCTTTTCCCTACAAACAATATCAGATGCGTACAATAACACATAATCAATTACTATATATACAAAGCTTACGAAACCACAACAAATTACAAATCTATACACAACACAGTTTCTGCGTCCGTACATGTACAATTATATATAATGTATGCAGTTCCAGCTTTTCTAAATGTAATCTTGTATGTTACATACACAGTTCTAACTGTAGTAAATGCAATCTGTTTGTTATGACGCCCAACCTACTTCCATTGATATATCAGGATACTTACAACTTTGCATTGAATGAACGTATGAAACTGTTTGCTGCCGACGTCATTTTCGTACGAAAATATAAATTGCACTAATCACTCTCGACTTTTGCAACTACGACAAAACGTACTACAACAGCCAGCGTGAGTATGATATTTTCCGTCCCCACGTCTTCCTTCGGTACACGTCATGTACTTCGTTACGTCACGACAGGATTATTTTTGTTGGCGTATGCGCAGCTCTCTGCTTCGCGTTTGCACGTTACATCTATCTTTGCTCAAAGAGTTGCGGATAGACGAACACATGTAACCACAACTACACTTATAACGCCAGAAATTTGGGGCGCCATGTTGTGACCATTTCGTTAAGCCGAGGGGGTGGGTGATGAGTTTGGTCAGCTGTGTGTACTTCGAAATCGCCAAGCATATACATAAAAGAAAAGTATTTATACTTCTTAGTTGTTTCAAAGGGCTGCAAATATTCGGTCTGCTGCGAGACAGCACCTCTTACGGCCTGTGTGAAGATACCAGACTTGCATTGACCAACACCATTTATGGTTTGTTTTTCAATTATTGCCCGTAATCACAGAATCTCAAAAGTCTTAGTTTATATACCCTTAGAGAACAAAAATATAGAAGCCTACCCTGTACATCCAAATTGTAAACTCCCCAACATACATCGTTAGCTGTACATACCGCTTCCACAGAATTACTAATCTGTGGTGACAATGTTGAAAATTACCACAAAGTGTGCAAGTTCCGTCGTTGCACCATTTAACGTCATGTCACCCACCAATTTTCCAGCAAGGATTCAAAACAACTTTTTACTGTAACATTTTATAGATATTTCAAGGAACGATAGTAAATGGCCTGTCAGATCAGTTCTAATAACAAACGTAAAATCAATTTCCAATGTGTACTTTTACACACACACACACAAAAAAAAAAGACATTAAAACTGATAAACGGTGACACTATCAATGAAGTTACAACAGGTGTTAAGTACTGGTAACTGGGAATCCATATCCAATTCCCACATTAATCCTATGTTTCACATATTCTTGAGCTCCTTAAATCAAAATGTTTTGCAAACATAAAAAGGATGCTATGCAAGAACGGCTGAGATAACAAGAAGACAGTATTAACTGCAATAGATTTGGTAAATGTAAGTCAAATATGCCACCACATACACAGGGACTAAATGTGAGGCAGATATTAAGAGAGTCCAATGATACATTAAAAAATGGTGTGGAAAAATGTTAAAACATTGGAGATGTGGCCCCTTAACTACAGATATCAGATTTCACTCAAATCTGTCAATGAATATGGAAGGTGGGGTAGTATTTCATTTATGCTTTTACATAAAGTATTATTGTCACCGAGCCATTTTTTGCAAAACTCATGCCCTCTATGTCACGTAAAGAATCCAGATGCCATATTTAATGAAAAGATGGCAAACAGTTTGGTACAGATAGTCTCTCCACATAAGATGTTCAACATCTACTTTGTAAAGAGTGCCTTGTATGGACACTGTTTGTGATATCGTGAATGACATTCAGGCTCCAAAATTGTATTATAGCTATTCTAATAGATTTGATGATACTAACTGCACTTGCAAACCAATGGAAATAAGTCAATTTTGTATTCAGAGCTGGTGTGAGTGATGTGGCATGGGACTAGCAGCAAACATGCAAAACACATTTCTGTACCATACAGGAATGTCACAGGAAATTCAAGTACCATGTTGCCCCGAATAAGATATTTCATTAGAAGGCACAGCAAACAAAGCAGTGTTGATCATGGCTGAAGAGAAGTTTCAGACAGAAGAAACACCTTAACAATACGGCATATTGTTCTTTACTTTCTCCATGTCATTTTTGTTTCCTATGCATGCATGTTGAAATATTTTGGTTTTCTTTACAAAATCAGGAAAATAAGTTAAAGCATGGAGTTTTCCAGCAATTATCGTAATATAGGACAAATGAATCAACCAGTAATAAAAATTTAGATAAAAATACTTCCACATTAAACACAAATTAACACACTCACTGCTGGATGTTGAAATGCCAGTTCAAACTTGCAGGACAACAGGCATGGCTATACAGTATGACACAAAAACTTCAGATTGACGAAGCATGTGCCTCTATAAATATGTACATTTCAAATCAATTCATTTAGGTTCCTTAGAATGCAGTCTGTGGTGGTTCACTGACAGTGAATTTCATCTGCTGGAAGAGATGCACAAGATTTTAAGCTTCCAGCAAAAACTCTGCAAGCCATGAATGGCAGTGCAAGAACATGTGAACATTCAGTTGGTTAAATGCCAACTACTGTTACTGTCAGCTGATGTAGTGAATGAACCATGGAACACGCAGTAAAATTCACACTATGTAAGTGCCGCTTTTGCAGGTAAGTCACACCCCTTCAAAATATAATATAAGATTTAATTCTGGAAGTGAACAGGCAAACATGTAATGCTATTCACATATGTGCATTTTTAATTCCCAGAAACTTCAGAGACAGAAGATGTGTGCAAGTATTACACTACAACAGTTACAGAGGTATTGTACATTCATTTTGGGTTTCTTGACTACCACATTACAAATGGAGACATCAAAGGTCATCTTGGGTGTAGGGAGGGGGTCCAATATCTTCAGGTTGAATCATTATTAAGTACCAGTTAAGTTACAGCTTAGGAATGAACATATTAATTGAACAACCTGTCACACTTCAGATCATTGCCTTACTAATATCAGCATAGAGTACAAGATTGGAAATGTCAGTACATAAAATGTAACTGTGGTGAGTTTGGATCTTTGCTCTCAACACACGTATCAGTCAAGCCATTTTGCTTGAACAGCTTTGGCAGTCAACAAGAGATGAGTATTAAGTGTAAAGGTAAAGTGATCCCATTACAGGCCCGGTGTGGGAAGAGGTACAGCTCTACTCTTCCATGACCACGGCACTAGAAGGGGGTGAGTGGTCAGTAGCACGCCTGGGCCACACTTTACTCCCAGGAAAGACCGTTCCCATTTTATAGGAGGCTGGGTGGGCCCCAGGGCCAGTCTAAATGGGCGGAAAATCTCGTCTCCAACAGGATTTGATCCTGGACCGTCCAGCCCATAGTCGGTTGCTATACCGACTGAGCTACCCAGCCCACGAGTATTAAGTGTTACCTTGAATATGCAACAGTGAGTTCTCTCTTGTACTGATGAGTTACAAGTTGCTGTGGAAAATATAAAATATTAAATGTTACATGAAAACAATGAGTTCTCTTTGCAATGCTGAACTATATATGTTGCTATCAAGAACATAAAGCATACTTAGGTCTTCACATAAATTTTTGTGAAAATTTAACTTTCTCAACAGATTTTAATTAAAGCCCCAAGTAAAATTTCATGTAAATCCATCAAGTGGGAGCTGCGCTGTTTCATCCACATGGGCAGCTGGAGGGACTTTTTGAAGCTAATAGTTGCTTTTTGGAGCTCAACAAACGCACTTAATAACTTTCAATAGGACAATAACAGTAACAGATGAATTACAGCAAATGCTGATATTAATGACAGCAAAAACATGTTATGGACATAAATTACAGGAATTAAGTTCAAAAAGCCATTACAATTTAATCGTCATGATGGTCATAGTGTTGCTGTTGGCCTGCATTCATCTGACTTCTAGGAGAACAAACGTGTGATTCTTGTTTCGTTACAGTACTTGACACGTAGCGTGATACTGGGCTGTTTTCTGGACTACTTTGAAACAATCCATAGACTTCCGTAAAGCCAAAGTATGCTACTCCAACTGTAGCTGCCACGGCAAGCACCACAATAAGCATACCCAGCAAGAACCCGGACAGCACAACTGATCCCACTGACAAAACTGTCCCTATTGAAGAAAACAACATACAATTGAGGATAAGCTTCAACATGTACCATACATGCAAGAAAAAAGGCAGTTTATTTTCCATAAGTATAAATAGTAATCAAACTGAATGACTGATGGTCATGCACAGGAATTTACTATGAAAATCATAAGATCACTGGTAACACCAAACACTGTGATGTGTTCATTACTCACCTTCAAGCATCATAAATCCGGTAAATGTAAGGATCACTGTCAGAACAGCAAATACAATGAACATCAGAACTGGAATTCCACAACATAAAGCCATAGAAATAAGAAATACTGTCATTATGGGGTGTTGCACTGAATATACCGCAGCCATGTCCAAGAAATGAGAGATACGCTGTTCTCTCATTATCCCCTGTGCAACCAAAACAATCTGCTGCCCTAACATACAGAAAGACAAATAATATTACAAATAAATATGCAAGTAAATGCATTCTTTAAGCCTGGTAGATGATGAGTTTCATAAATAAAACATTCTGGGAGCATTTGGTTGCCTTCTACAGAAAGTATTTTACCATTTAAAAAACTAGCTGTAAGTGTATGTACCATGTGCTGTAACATTAGAAGATCTGTATTCTGCTACACAGTGTGCTTAGACTACATACGATACAATAAACAGTGATTATTTCCTAACAGCACTGATAGGTCTTATAAATGGACATCAACTGTGTTCTCTGTGAAGCAGAAAGAGAATTACAATATATTATTCCGAAGAACATCACTGCTGAAGTGGTTAGTTGCTAGCCTCTCACTATGGAAGCCTGGATTCAATCCAAGGACAGTACATGTGAAATTTGTGGTGAATAAAGTAGCACTGGAAGGTTTTTCTCTGAGTAATTTGTCCCCCCCCCCATCACCATTATTCCACTAATACTCCATATTCATCTTCATGGTAATAATATTCTTATCAGAATTACAACTGGGCAGAGCCTTCAAACAAAGCAATATTCCTCTGGATATTGGGAAGCAGTGGGCAGAAAAGTACCCTCATGACATTCTGTTTATTGTTCTTCAAAGTGTTAAATGAACCAAGAAAACTACAGATATATTTTGAACGAATTTTTAAACAATGTCATCACTTTTCTGGGTACAGAATTTAACGTGCGCTCCAAAAGTCAAACTGAGCAAGGGCTGCAACTTGGTTTTCCTGATACTTAACTATAACAATTACTCTACCTCAAAACCTACATTACCATTAACACAGTATGCTCATATTAGTATAGCAATTCTAAGCAAATCAAAGCCTTCAAACACCATTATTCATGGGTTATTCTATCTCAAAATTCACTGACCACAGACCACTTTCCCTTGCTACCTAGCCTTATGCTAAAAAAAACCAAGTACATCATGCAGCATAAAATTTGGCTCCATGCTAAAGAATGCCTTGGTTGTTTATTTTGCAATAATCTTAAATGCATGATGGACATAAAAAAAAAAAGAATTACTCATGAATAAGTATTCAAGACTATATGGCTCAATAGTAGGCAATTCAACTTGTCACACTACTTACGGACAACAACTAAACGGCTCAAGAGCCACATCAATATTCTTGGATGAAGTACCCGGTCGGTTTCTGCTTCCGACTGCAAACCGAAACAAATTGTTGAAGTTTAAAAACACAATCTTCCGCACCTAATACCCAGTTTCCATAATACTGGAAATGATGTTCTTACCATTTTAAAATGAGACACTTCCTCGTTTCGACACTTGGTTCTAGTAGTTCAAGAAAGCCACGGCAAAATAACCACAAACTGTATCTGCGTTCAGGTTTTAAAACCTACGGTTTGTCGTTTTGGATATTATCAGTGAAGTAAGGATCTTACCTAGATTTATATGTTTAAATTTATGTATGTTTTCTGACAGCAAATACGCTTAAAATTCTAAGTTGTTACCATACGTGGAGCAACAAACTAACAGTCAGACATTTCACCCTGCTAAAATATTGGTTACATCCGTGGATCACAGGTATCATAATAATCGATTTCCAGGGGCCGCGTTCCTCTTCTTCTTACAGGTACAGATACAAAAGCGTATTAGAGGGGAGTTGAAATGTGATGGCACACACGCAGAAAGCAGATTTCGTCTTTCGGCGAAACGTACGAGTCCATTTAATTCGGCGGGGGCGTCAGTTCAGTAGGCTACGGGCAGTCGAGGTGTGCGGATCAGCATCGTAATGTTGGATACACCATACTCCGAGGTAGTGTGAAGGGTACTGGCTACCCACTCCATTCGCCAGTTTCCCCTTCACTTCCCCGCCCGTGCTTTACCGTGTGCCATCACATTTCAACTGGAGTCTATTACCCGATGTTCACAGCACTCTTTAACTCCTGGAGCAAAGCAATGATCTGTGTTTTTGAGAAGCTAACAGTTTATGCGAAATCTAAGGTCTCAGCAATGGCGTAACTGATGTTTCCCGACTCTTGATAATGCGACCACTATGTTATCTGTATACGTCGGGAATTGATTACCTCGTGACACGGAATCATACATCAGAGAAATGGAAACCTACGCTAACAGTAGCTGTGTTTTGTGATTAATGGGCTCAAAATTCTCATTTTAGAAAATTTCCTCCATTTTTACGGAATCCGAAGATTGAAAACCCTGAGCACAGGAGCCCGCCTTTTATTCGTATTCTGGGGCGAACGAATTCAGACCACGCCGTCTCATACTACGTATATGACCCGTTTCAATATTATCATACGATGGGTCAATACTGTAAAACAAAATTGTCACATGGACTGCACTGAATGTATAGCGTTCTAAGTCAAGACATAATTCGTATTAATACGTACACTTCATATTTCTTTACTGTGTACATACAAATCGCGGATCTTCCTTGCTGTCAGTCATCTGACTATTCTCTTATCTTTGATACTCAAATAATAAAATGGCATGTTGATACCCTTTCAATTACGATTGGTATAAATCTGTGGTTTGCTCTGCAAATTTCTGAACATTGTCCGTATAGGATACCGGGTCGGTTAATTGTAGGCTCGATACAAGCCGTTACAAGTGCCATTCAACGTGAAATCTGTAGTATTACCAAATAGGGTTATACAGTGGTGGATTTAAGGTTCAGGCACCGTTGGCAAAACCACATTCTTGGGCCCAATGATGTGTAGTTATTATTTTTTACAATTATGAAAGCAATGCGTCCAGTACAAATCCGAAAAACGTGACCCTACCGCATTTAAGTGTTGCCTTTGTTGAACCGCCGTGGTTGGTAAAAAAAACTTATAAAATATATATATACACACACACATATACATATATTTGCAAGATGGTTTACAGACTAAGTAACTAAGTAAATGGAGCAGAGTCCATTGTGAAAAGCTAAAAATTCGCGGTCTAGTTAAGATATTCACATTTTATAGAAACCGAAGGCTCATCACCACATTCATAAGTGCCTGCCACCTGTCCCTTTCCTTAGCCAGATTAATGCAGCCCATGCCTCCCCATCCCACTTCTGGAAGATCCATTTTAATATTGCCTTCCCATCTACACTAGGTCTCCCCACCACAACCCCATATGCATCTCTCCTGTCTCCCATTCATTCTTCATATGATCACTCAAATAATATTTTGTGAATACATTTCAGACTTGTTTCATGCCCAACTGTTGTATGACAAAACTATTGGACTTTGGAAATGTTTATGTATGTATGTATAAACCTCCTCATTATGTAGACTTCTCCACTCCCCTCAGCCTATCTTCCTCCCTCAATGTCAGACACCAAGTTTCCCATCTCTTATAACTCCATGTCAAGACGCATGACTGTTGGGAAGTTTGCATCATGGTTACCATAAGATGAGGGTAACCTAGACTGTGAAGGTGCTCTGTGGTATGGCAGGCAGGCCTGTAATGAAATTAGACAGATTTCTAAATCAAACCCTGGACTTCCTGGTAGAAAACTGTATTTTGTTTGCCCTCATGGTTATTATGACACTGAACCACCAAAAAGAAGAGACATAATTTTCTTTTAAAAAAACAAATGTTTGCAAATTCACAGAATGAGGTGGGGGTCCCTTAATAGTCATAGCCCAAAGTTGCCAGTTAGTATGCCTACCTGTACATGTGTCTCTGGGATTATGTTACTAACACCATTTTCCAGAAGAAATTTAGGCCGTTTTCCAGAATTATACTTAACATATTTTCTGTAACACATGAGAAATAGCACTGTATTGTATCAAACTTCACATTCACTGACACTAAGGGCAGTTTAAAACCCAAAGCCCCATCACTCACAAGTGCAGCATATTTAGTGAAATTCATCTGAGTTTTATTTACAAAACCAACCTACACAACTGGTACAACCTTACACATTCCCATGAACACATAATATCCTCGAACAAGTGAGACTGGATTTTATAACATACAAGAAAGGACAGAAGCAGGACTTCACTTAGTTCCACCTCAAAGTTATAAAGCCATTAAGCATCATTCACTTATATGTTTTTATATTATACACAATAATCAAAGTCATTTGTACACCAAAAAACACAGGCTCATACAAAATATGGTAGATCAGTTCTATGTTAACAATGTTTACAAACAGGTCTATAAAAATATTGTCACCTTGACAATGCAAACTGCATTATTTTGAATAAGGTTATACATTATGCAGTCCATTGATTATAAGCACCATTTTCTTAAAATATAATGTACAGATTATGAATAATGTATACACAAATGCTGTATGCATTTATGACACCAAATTACTTTGCAAACGTTATGGGTTAAAATATCATGTATCTTTTAAAACAGAACCAGCAATTTGTTACTGAACTGGAAATACATATTATTGGAAGTGGAGGAAACAGTTTGCAGAATTCAAGAAAATCTTGCTGGGCTTGGTTAAAGTTAACCAGCATTTCAGAGACCACATGCATGTCCATCATCAGGGTTCTGATATGCTGAATGAGACAGTCAGTTCCTCCCAAGCATTGGTTTACTCAATCTTGTGTATGAGTCAGCTAGCTGTTTAATTCTACTGACATTAGTAAATTTGTCTGTATAACTAAAACATTTGACACTGTTTTCTGACCCCAAGAAGCAGAAGTGTATTTCAGTACAAATTTATCATATTTGAGGCAATACATAATTTTTCTTAGAATTTCAAGCTACTTCAAATGCAGATGGTTGTATGTCCAAACATTGTACCAATGTAACCGGAACAAAAATTATAAACAGTAGCAAGCCATTGGGGGGGGGGAGTAGTATCTCAAATATGATAAAATTGTTTCTCAGGTTCAGATATCAAGAAGGTATTAAGTCATCATTAGTCAAGATCAGATTACTACTGAAAGAAATAAAGTTCTTTAAGAAAAAATGAGCATGGAAGAAAATTAAAAACTGTCAATTAACACTCTACCAATCTGTACCCCAAAGTAATAAGTATTCTCATTCCACAGACTGGACAAGTAAAGACCCTTGGGGAAAGAGTAAAAATGCTAATTTTGCTGCTTCTGGTATGGATTTGAGTTACAAGCAATATATTTCCCCACAATGAAGGTGCAGAGAGAGTGTGATGACACCGAGTGCTGGTATAATTTCTAAGCAGCCACTCCGCACATTTTGTGGTAGCTATGTGATGAAACCACATGGTGATGACACACACGCTACAGGAATATGTACCATATAAATGTTAAAATACTAAGAAGCACAATTTGTATCTTTCACTTACTCCTGTTCATTGCCCACTGGGCTTAAAATTGCCACACTTCAGTAACAAATGTCAGTACAACAAAATTATAAAATCTTCTAAACAGGGTGCTTATTAATAATTCTCTTACACCTCCAGCAGCAGTTATGACTGTTTGCTGGGCCATACAAAGTAAAAGTTACAAATGTGTGGCAGACATGGCAGAAGATGATTTATACATATGAGGGGTGGGGGGCAGAAGGTAGAAATTATATGCATCTCATCTTAAGGAGATGAAATACAGAAATCTGAAGGTATCTCATCACACTACTTCCAATCACTGCTTCTCTGTATGTACATACACATATGTTTTAAACTGTATGTTGAAAAATGACAATTAAAAATATTCTGTGCTATATTAACCTCCACATTCAAGTTGGGAACACTGTTTTCACAAGTATTCAATAACATTTCTTCTAGCATAATTTGAATGTCTGGTGAAAACTAATGCCTGCCAAACATGATGAGGTCAAATTATGATATTTGTGTCAGGAGAGAATTTAAATCTTGACAAATTGAGATTTCGATGAAATTACATGCAGTACACACACATATATATATGTACTTGTATACCAAACCCAAGACAGTTCACAAAAGAACTGACACATCACTTGAATAATTACTGTCCTATGACTATATTTCCATTTCCCAATATATGTACAAAGGCACTGCTCACTATAAATGCAATCTGTATTTTATTTGTACAAATTCACGAGAAATTAAAAAAAAAACACGTTTTTAATTAACCACATACTACCTAATGTACAACACAATATTTTTTTTAAACTTCTGACAATAGCAACTTCAGTCCATTATTGTATCAATATACAGCCCTTCAGCCCCACAGAATATACAAATCTTTGCCCTTGAACTCAGCTATATTTTGATAAGTGCATTTAAATGTTTGTAAATACAGTTTGCACTTCCCGTACACAGACTTCTGTGATCTGGCACCTTTTGTGGTACTGCACAATTTAACAAAAATCCACACAAAAATCTACGATAAATGTGGATTAAGTCCTGCACCTGAACTATAGTTTACATTAAAATTTTCCTCATTCTTTCCATTTTTTTAATCTAAGTTTCATGTTTACTGTAAATTTCATATATCTTCATGTGTTGTGCTCATGCACAATGCACTCTGAGATGAATGCAATGGCATCATTGTGGTATTGTTTTGTTATGCTTCCTTTACTTATTGTCTACTGCCAATGTGTTAAAATTGTGTACCACTTGAACACTGCATTTTATGAAGCCCTGAGTGTTTTGATACAATAATATGCTGACCATCCACGGTTCAGCAAATATCCCATTCCAGTGCCAGCCAGGTCCTCATAGAGCCAGATGAGAGAGGTGCAACCTTGTACTACATGATACAGGGGTATTTACCTATAACACAGCAACACTAATGTACCTTTCCAAATAACCTAAAAGTGCATAAAGTATATTAAAGACCAATAAATGCACTTTGGTTTTACAGATACAATTTTCTTGCACAGTGGTCACCAACATTTTTCGGCCACTCATGTGGCCATCTTTAGGGTAGTAAGAACAAGAATACAAATATATTAAAATGTTTCTAAATCTTTCCACAGTTTAATAATTGTATAGTTTTTGGTTACATTCAAGGTTGAATAATAAAATAATAATGATGAGTATAAAATATCAGAAGTTAAATACTTGTTTGGAATATGGTTTTGTGGTGTGATGTACGTAGAAGATACATGTGGTGAATTATGATCCAGAGTGGTGAGCAATGATACAGTTTGTACAGTGAATTGCATCTAATTAATGCAAAGAATATGGAATATATCAACTCAAAAGTGTTTGTCAACACAGCAAGCAAAATTAAAACTTGCAAAGTTAATTCAATTGCCTACAATGTAAACTTTGTCATTCTGAGTTCTGGCAGACATTAAAACATAAGGCACATAAACAATTTCCCATTCAGGATACAGCTGTAAAGAAACAATCAGTAACAGCATAAATGTAGGGGTTGCGTGTTTTAGCACTGCAGGGAAAAGGAGGAATTCTTAAAGGTCTGAATCACTAGTATGATGTATAAACTAATGCTACAAATCTCCATGAGAGAAGAGTATCACAAGTTTTCTCTCTCAACATGACAGCAACACTGTTGATTGTGACACTTTTTTTTTCACTGGTCATGGGCTAAAATTCAGGAATCAAGATTTCAATGTAAAACCAAAGCATTAAACATTCTTCAAGACAATTTTATGTAACTACTTATGAGATTATTTTATACAGCCAACATGTATGTATCTACACAATGCATTTTGATGCCACAGCATTTTTATGCAAGTGAAGTTTTCTGTGTTGCCAACCACCATCTCTGTCAATTACAAATACAAAATTATTAAGCTGTAATTCCATGTCATCCTCATCAGAAGCAAAGTTTGAGCCAGATGTTTGGTTGACACAATGTGTCTTGTTATGTAGACTACAAAATAATTGGCTTTTTTTGGAAGTATTTGGTCTATACTTGTGAACAGTTTTTGCAAAGATGAATATTGTGAAAAATCCATACAGAATTTCCTTGATGAGAGAAAATTAGAGCTGTCTTCATGTTGCAGCTTCTCAAATATGTTCAGATACTAACAATTTAGTGCCATATAAGTAGCATTAGTTTTCTAAGTGAAGTTACTTTAGCACTGAATAAACAAGCGCAAGAGACAGCATAAATGAAACGCAAATAAAATTGTGTGCTTGGTTACTTTTACTCTGGATTTATTATTATTATAAAGAGAGAGAGAGAGAGAGAGAGAGAGAGAGAGAGAGAGCAAAACTTACTGAGTAAGATTAGTTTAAAATTTTGTACAGCTGATTCAAATGTTTTAAGATTAATGGCAAATATGTGGCAGGTCAGTGAACGAGCTGTCTAAGGTGTAAGGTCTGTGGCCACTCGTCTGCTGGGATTATAGGTTTGAATCCTGCTGGGGATATGGATGTTTGTCTCTTGTGCGTGTTGTGTGTTATCAGGTAAAGGTCTCTTGTGTCAGACTCATCACTGAGTGTGATGTGTCCAATAAGTGTGATCATGAAGTCCTGTAAAGGGGGGCCATGAACCAGAAATGGGCTGAAGTTACACACACACACACACACACAAAATACCCCCATTTGGGCCGAAGGACCACATGACATAAACATTGAACTAAGTTTTACCGCTTCTAATATTGCCACTGTTGATTACAGTGAATTATCATTAATGATGAACAAAAATATAGGCACTATTTATAGTGTGGACCGCAAATATTTTCTCTTTATTTGGCCCTTGTGTCCAAACGATTTCTCACTACTGGTTCAACAATGCCCAGCACCTAAGATGAAGAACTCAAGCTCTAGCTCCAGCTTTCCTCTAAAATACGAAACTGTTTCAAAATTGTGGAAATTCCCTTTTGTATTTGAAGCAGAAAGAACGAAGTGTAAGAACACAGACCATACATACTTATGTCAAGGTCTGGTCTACAAATCATGTAAGCCAAACATAATGGATGCTGAAACTGCAATAAATATGCACATACTTCATAGACAATACTAAGCTTCACACAATCAGCAAAACATAAGATAAACAAGTGCAAGGAAGGTGACCATGATGTGTCATACACGTGTGTACTTCGCCACGTAAGCAGTCTGCTTACTTGCTAAAGAAAATTTCCACACAGATCTTAAACTATTGTTGGAGGTTTTTGTATAAAGTTAGATCTGTAAAAGCCACGCCTTGTGTACTTCATGTTAATTCTTGCTAAGTCATGCTACTTCAAAGCCTTTGTAACAATATACATCTTTGGACATTCAACACTTCTCTATAATAACTTTCACATTGGCTGAAAATGTATAATTTGTAAATAAATAGTGTGAACTCACTTCACGAAACATGCATCAATGTTGAAAACATGATAATATGCAGGTTTTACATACATAGTATGTGCTTCCTTTCATTAACATCTGAACACTTCAAATTATCCACACTGCACCGTGTCCTGAATTTCTGCCTTCTGTTCTAAACAGAACTGTTGAGCATTGACAGGTGAGATTATAATCAACCGTACTTAGCAATCACTCTGTCATTCAAATACATTAACTGTTATACAAAAACATAAAAAAATAAAACAGCAAAACAAACCAAAACTTGTTTCAATAATATATATACACAAATGGAACTTTCTGCAACTCACAGAATGGTACTATATAAATATTTAGTATCAAACAACAAAGCTATGCTACCTTTGGATATACCTTCGCAGCTGTGATATGGCAGTATGGTCCTCAATACAACAGAAAGAAGACCCGAGTACCTAATTTGAAAAGACTTTAATTTACATACCATACATATATATATAATAATAATAATAATGCTAATAATATTACAGTATGACACACAGTCCATCACTGACATATTCATTTCATTTGTCATTTTGATGTTTGCTCATATGCATGAATACAATAAGTAAAGTCAGTTCAGAGATCTGTGAAACCAGAACTCATGTAATATGTGCAACAACATGCACGCTGAGGTGTAAAATATCAAAGTGTCCAATCAGGCTTATAATTTAACACTTCTGGCTTCTAATGTTCCTTTTATGGTGATCACTGTTACATGATCTGCAATACGTTTGTTTTAAAATCTACGTCCAATTAATAATAGTATATGATGTGTAAAAAGCATAATATTTGCAAATCAACTAAAAGATTATTCAATTCAGTCAGAACACAACAAATAATTTATTATCAATTTATAAATCTGGCAACATGTTTCGGCTCATTAAGCCATCATCAGGCCAATTCACAAACCATATTGAAGGTACATTCAGTAAATGTGCACATTGTGGGATCGCAAATGTTTACAAATCGCACGACAATGAAAGGTATAAATGACTGTTAGCAGCCAGTATTTCATAAAAACTCAGTCAATGTGTTGTAATAAAAGTATTTTAAATTGGCTGTATGTGACTAAAATGATAAAGTTCAACGAGGAGTAGTATATTATACAGTTGATATGATATTGTATAATATAATATACAAAGTGGGCCAAAAGTAGGTATACAGTATATAGTATAGTATACTTACTATATACCTACTTTTGGCCCACCGTGTATAATATTGTATAATAATATTACTACTTTTCCTTTCAGATGAGACATCCCTGTTGTGTTGTATAGGATCATAATATGGGTAAAGTACAGTCAGACACAACTTGTGCAAGTTGTGTCTGACTGTACTTTACCCATATTATGATCCTATACAACACAACGGGGATGTCTCATCTGAAAGTTATGAAGGCCAATTGAAGCTCCATCCACAAATATGAAAACTTGAAAGGGAATCTATACAATTGCAATGCAAATATTTATTTCAACCAACAATACAAGTTGTGTCTGACTGTACTACTTCTCCTGGTTGAACTTTATCATTTTAATCGTAATACAGACAATTTAAAATACTTTTATTACGACATATTGACTGAGTTTTATAATATACTGGCTACCAAACAGTCACTAATACATTTTATTGTCATATGATTTTAAACATTTGGGATACCACAATGTGCACATTTACTGAATGTACCTTCAATATGGTTTGTGAATTGGCCTGATGATGGTTCAATGAGCCGAAACATGTTGCCAGATTTATAGATTGATAATAATTTATTTGTTGTGGTCCAACTGTATTGAATAATCTTTTAGTTGATATGTATATTGGATAACAACGGGATGGCTCCAATCAAGAAATAATATTTGCAACTTACATTACAGTGGCTTCCATTTAGTTACAATATGTTTAATTCTTGCTGTAATATACCATTCACATAACGTTATTTCTGTACACTTTTGAAAGAAATCTCCTTCATAATACTGCGAAAGAAGACTCCAATTATTTGGTTTTCATCATTTAGGCCTCCATCACTGGGTGGTTTTGCCATCCCTTTGCTGGACTTTCAACGTTAATTGAAGAAACTCATTAGTCTACAAATTCTTACTGCAAACACTCTAGATTCCATGACAATACATTGCAGTATATTAACAGCTGCCATTTTATAACTGTCTAAATGTAGCACTTTCAAAGAGACATAGATAAGCACATAAAAGTGAATAACCCAGACAGGGCCAGGTGTTATTTTGGTCTGATTTACACCTGTTATCAAACTTTCATGCAAGTAAAATGACATGTAAGTGGAGTATCTCCATGGTCTTGTTTCTCATGAAAACGTGGAGTTTTGGAGGATGGGTTTGTGTCAATCATCATAAAATAAAAAGTAACCTGCTGAGCCCATTATACTTGGCTAATCTCTGTCCCTTGATGAATAGCTCAATCTAATAGACCCAGCAGGTTACAGGTTTGCATTTTTCTTCATACGATGATGAGCGCAATGCAAACTACTAAAAAGTAATATTAAAAAAAACGAATATATGCATGTTTAATAACACACTCTTGTCACAAAACCTCAGACTTGAGATATGCACTCTTCTGGGATATTAAACAGTGTATGGTGGTAATTCCTCCATATGCTGTGTAATATCTTAGAAAAGCACAGATCTCATCTACTTCACAGAAGAAGCCTGAAATCATGCAACCCTGGACTGAACTTCAGTCTCAGGCAGGTAATGCCCAGACTTTTATCACACAGGCCTAGGTTCAATTCTGGGCCTGTCCTTGTGGGATTTATGGTGGACAACGTAGCACTGTGACAAGTTTGTCTCTGAGTACACAGTGCTCTCGCATTACTCCCTGCTCCACACTCATATTTCAAATACCTACCACCAACACTACACAATCTTCACACCTGGCACTGTCATTATATAGAACAAATTTCTATCTTAACTTCATGGCCTAACAGTAAAAGTATAGCTGTACTGCAATTGTGGAGCACTGATAAATTTAGAAAAGTCACCCCACACACAAATTATGTCTGTGTAACTGCTGGTGACCAGATAATTACATTTGAAGAACATGTTGTTCCCACAACTATCAGCAAGACACAGACCAAACAGCAAATAGTCTGTGCCACAAGCCATCTGCAATGAATAGTCTCCTAACTGAATGTTTAATCCACACTGTAGTTAGGTGATCATCTGTACCACTAGCACAAAGGATTCTATTACCATTTTAAAGTTATTTTATTACCTTTCACATAATTAATATAAGAAAGAAACAATACACAAACTAGAAAAGAAAAACATTTCTGCTATGAAAACAGATATATGTATAAAATTACCATTTTTATCATGTTGTCTGAGTCACCTATAAGAAATGTGATATGCTAGTGGACCGTCTGAGGTGGTGCAGAGAAATAGACTTCTTCTAATATTATGGTACTAAACATTTGCAGCCAGGTAATAAAAACTGTCTCCCAAGCCACCAGAACATATGCAAAGGTTTTCATACATCAACACTCACAATTTTGTAGTTATGACAAGCTTTGTCAAGGGTGGGAAAGAATCAGACCACCAGCCTGATCTGGCACAGTACACACTAACATACAGTGATTGACACAAAATGTAATTCCAAAATGTCTATGTACATTTAAATATAATTTGCCATATGGTTACAGTAATAGAAGGAAAAAAACAACACATTTGAACCAAATTGTATTTTGAGTTTGAACCTTTCTCAATTACCTTTAACTTCTTTTACTTATAAATAGGAGACATGAACTGAAAGTTCAAAGTCATGCATTAATGAAGTTGTGTGGCCTATAAAACTCATCTCATATGGTAAAATGCCAATAAAAATACAGCTCACTCTTCAACTGTCCTACAAATATGAACATGCCACACTTTGATGGAGAAGAACAAATAAACATAAACAGTAGATAATGGAATAACACATGGTTTCAGTTTTGGTCAAAGGCCAATTTAAATGCAGCAAGATAAAATACATCAACACCAATGCCAACTACTTACATCCCTGAGTGAAGTAAATAGGTCTTCCTTCTCATTTCCTTCGAATGCAGTAAGAATGCACATGAAAACACATTTAATTACATTCTGTATTAGCTGGCATTTCATATGCAATACCTGATAACATTATTCTGCATATAAAATATTAACAGAGGTTACATAAAATGACTTTTACCAGCAAGAAAAAAATGTTTACTCTTGCCAATAACAGTCAATCTAACTTAATGAAAAACAGTGCTGACAATACCAATTTACTCAATCAGTCCAAGGCATTTTAAAAATTATGACTTTCAATTCTTTCTGAGATTTCAAGCCTGTAGGTTACTAACTTCTTACTAGCTCAACAGACTACGCTACAATAAAATTCTGGAACTTTCTTTAGAGTGGTTTGAAAATGATTATATGGTATATGTAAAAAATTTTTTCAAGAAATAAGACGTAAAAGGTGAAGAAGAGGTATAGCTCCACGCATCCTCTTCCTCAGCACTAGATGAAGTTTTGTTTTGTTTCTGGCCCCAGCTACTACCCACATAATTGAAGACTGAGAGGGCACCAGAACCGGTTTGGATGCTTTGGAGAAGACAGCAATTTCTTGTCTCTACTTGGAATGGAACCACAATTCCTTTACTGTCCAGCCTTTGGTCTATAAGAGATTGTTTGTTGCCAAAAATGAACATATGGGACTGGGTCAATGATTGCAGTATGCTGCACAAGATACAATGATGCAGTAATCTGTAACATGCAGTCATCTACAAATGTTATATGATATGAAAAATGGCATATTATCACCTTGTACATACAGGAAACAACCTCCAAGCATGAGGGACACCTAAGATAGTATTTAATAAGGACATATATACAGCTACAGGTTGGTAGTTGCAGTCAGATAAGGAGATTCTTCAGCACATTCTGAGGAAACAAGAAGCTGTAAAGTGGAACAGTTGGCACAGATGAAGCTTGTTGGTGGCCTTTTGTGGTAGATGTTAATGAACCTCTGGTTAGCTAACAAAGATAATTTCTTGACTGCCATAATAATTACAAACTGCTTAAGGATGATATTTTGTCAAGAAGCTGGTTACTGTCACAATAAAACAAGAAATGTAGTACAATGGCCAGAATATTGTTCTCTGTGATTTTATTAAACATACCTACTCAACATGTCTTGTATGTAAAATGGAAGGTACTAAAAGCATGTAGAACTACAATTTCAGCAGGTATGTATTCTGGGAGAAAAAACTTCCTTGGAGTACAGCTCACAGAATTGATATTTCTTAATAGATTTGATTTCAAATGTGCAAGAAAATAAAGTATAAACTTGTAAGTTCTAATTCGGCTTTTGCTCATCAATAAATTGAAAACAGTTTGGATAATCTGTTGGAAAGGCACAAAAACATTCACATTTTACATGTTCATGAACTTCTAAACTTACCAGTCATTTAAAGCTGCTGTTGAAGTTTAATTGCAGTCACATTCAGATAAAAATATTGTTTAAACATAATCCAAGTCATATGGTGGTCTTCTTTTGGGTTTCTGCACAGTGTGGTGGCTAATGTTCCAACATTTCATACAAATGCACTGCCTACATCTTTAGAATGACTGAATGCTGTGGATGCTGAAATGATGGGGAGGAAAAAATTTTGTCAGTTTTATATGATGGTGTGAGATACTTCAGATGGAGAGACAACAGGTTTGTTCCAAGCCAATGGGCATTAAGATCTCAAGAACAGCCTTTTTTTGGGCATCATCGGTTCACCAGGGCTTTTCTTGAAATCTTCATTCCCACTGGCTTTAGACAATCCTATCTCCTCTCCCACCTACCAAAACTGTGAGTGTCCAAACTACCTTCAACTGATAATGTAACTGACAAAATAGTTTTATCTGTAACACTTCAGCATCCACCTAAACCAGTTCAGTCTCCCTGAAGATGGAGGCAGAAAGTTTAACTACTACACACAGCAGGAACCCAAATGAAGACCATCATCTGTTCAATAGCCATTGTAAAAACCTGAAAACTTGTAATCAAAGTTGTTATTACCATCATCATTGGACTTGCAATGTCTCAGGCCTGATGGTCCCCATTACGGACACATGCCAACACTTGTTGGGTTTCCCCAAAGCATAATATAGGAATTTTAGAAATGTGACAGGTATGCTTACTATGACAAAGTGGCTACTGAACAACTGCCTCTGCAAACTTGCTGGGAATATTGATAGTAATCTAATTCAACTAAAGACATTCAACATTCAAAAAACAATGGAAACATTTCTAAATATAATTCTATTATTACAGCTCTCGACCCAACAGGTGATCAGATAGTCAAAAAGACACAAAATCATGCCAGCAGTTTCTTGAATTCCAGTACACACAAGAATGTAACCAACACCACCTCAGGTCTCACTCAGACAATATGTCATGCAAGCATGAGTGACTCAAGGTTCCTATGGAGGATAGTGTCTTTAACAGCATTGAACACCACCTTGATATTTTCCGTATCAACTGCTGTTGTGAAATGATGAAATAATGGCTTCCTTGGATCTCTCTTTACACTGGTGAACATAGCTAAGATGAATGCTTGAACGTCAGCTAAGTTGTGTGGGTCACCAGAAAACTGAGGGAAATACGTACGCACATCTGATTCACCTGAGCAAACCTTCTGTGTAAGTAGGTCTGTTTTATTCAGAAATAAAATGATAGACACACCATGAAACACTAGGTTATTAATAATTGTGTCAAATATGTTACGTGATTCTTCCAAGCGGTTAGTGCGCCTGTAACAAGGATTTAAAAAGATCACATTAGAATTGACAGACTTCCAATAAAAGTGAAGTAAAAAAATGGAACTCTTATGCTATAAATCTTTCATATCAGCGATTTTAGAAGTTGTTTTTATTCAGTACACATAAAAGTATAAATAATACAGCAACAGTAAGTAGCAGCACTGCCCAGTCTGCATGATGCCCTCTATGCATCTACAATTAAACAAGACAAGCAACATACATATAACACTGTGATGTGTTCATGCAACCATTGTTGCAGTGGCAAAGCATTAAGTATTACATATTCTGAGTGTGTGTTTGCAGACTTAGGTATCCAGCATGCAACGCACATGCACCATATTGTCATCTGTGGCCTGCTCTACAATATTTCTCCACATTATCTCATAAATGGCACGATTTTTTAAAAATAAACGTTATTGAACATAAAATGTGTATTTTGATTTTTCCTACAAATTTGTCTGAAACATTTTTCATTCTACAAAGAATTTAATGAGATATGATAATAAATGTATATTGGTGTGGACAGACAGATGGGGACATAGACATTATGAAGCCAACAGTCACTTTTCACTATTTCATGAATGTGCCTGAAAAGAATCCATTAATGGATAATCATCTATTAACAGAGGACAAGCGATTGTAACATTAGTTAGATGCATTTAGAGTACGAGTGCTATATTCTCTCATCTTGGAAAGAAATTTGGTGCACGCATTGTATAAGACAGCTTGAACTACTAACAGTTCGGAATACAAAATACGAAACAAGGAAGTGAAACTCATGCCAATGCAGGCTTACCCTCAAACAGTTTCCTTTCAGTCTTTCTCATCAGCTGCATGATAAGTTACAACAGTTCAGACACTAAAAGAGGCATTCAACAGTCAAGTGTATTTTAAATAGGCAATATAATATTTAGCACCAGCTTACTGCACAATGTTTTTATTTCTTAATTATTGCTCCAAAATGTTTCGGCCTCAGTTCTTGGCCATCTTAAAGGAGCTAGTAATTTTTTCAATGTGTCTGCTTATGTGTCAACTTATTTGGCAGAAATTTTACATATACCATTAAAATTAAACTATCAAATATTAAAATCCTTAAAATCAGTTTTTGGTTAAATACAATATAAAATTATATTAAAGGGACACTGATATAATTTGTTGTGTCCCTACATCTGGGTTTAATCTTTCTTCAGGGGAAATATTTCTGGAATCAAGTTCCAGATACACCATGTTCTGGCTATGAATGGATATGCTATTTCAGCTGAAGAAAGGTTAAACAAAGATGTTTGAACAAAACAAATTACATCAGTTTCCACTTATTATACTTTATAAGCTGTTTCATCTGAAGACAGGTTAAACATAGATGTTTTGATACAAAAAATTACATTGGTGTCAACTTAACACATTCACTGCCATAGTCGATCTAATTTTTCAATCGTGCTGTTTCAGCTTAAATCAGCTGACCTTGCAGAAAACTTGTACAGCAGCTTCAGTATATCTAGCTGATGTTATCTTTATCCTTTTTATAGCTTATTATGCTTACAGTGCGATATAAAGAACCCATGTTTATCTTTATACTCAGAGGGAGAGTGGGCTGTCTCTGGCTGCAGTCTATAAAGAATCTTTTATACATGAAGTTGTGTATGTGTGATAGTTTATACTTCTCAGTGCAACATGGTATGTAGGAAAAGAAAAACAATTGGATTTAGAACTGAGGAAGAATTAGCTGATGCAGTGAATGAAATTGTAAATGACAGTGATTCAGATACAGATAATATTCCTGAATTTTCAAGTAGTGAATCTGAAAGTGCAAATAAGAGTGATAATAAGAGTAACATTTCAACACCGGGCTCTAGCTGCAGACAGATAGATGTTACCCCAACTACAGGGTTTTCTAAAAATGATCGTTAACCAAGAATAACACCCTTCATAGGCAATCCAGGCGTGCAATTTGCAGTTGAAAATGAAGCAGATGTGATGACTTATTTTGACCATTATATTCCTCCTGAACTCACTGAAATACTAGTTGACCAGACAAATTTATACACACAACAACAGATTGCGAAAATGTCTCGCCCCATTACAAAACATGCATGTAGTGGAGAATGGAAACCAGTAATGGTAATTGAAATGAAAAAATTCCTTGGTTTGATTTTTGTAAATGGTACTGTCTGAAAACCAAAATTAGAATTGTATTGGTCAATGAGAGGAATTTTTCAGACTCCAATATTTCCACAAACAATGACTAGGAACAGATTTCAGCTTTTCCAAAGGTACCTTCACTTCAATGACAATAATGCAGCAGGAACAAACGAAGATCGTTTGTACACAATCCGTACAATTTTAGACACTGGTGTAAATAATTTCAGAACTAATTATATACCAGATAGGGAAATTTCTCTTGATGAAGGTATGCTTGGTTGGTGGGGTCATTTGTGATTTCGTGTGTATAACCCAAGCAAAATTACAAAGTACGGCATACTGGTATGGATGGTTTGTGAAAGTTCAACTGGATATATTTGTAACTTGCAGATTTATGATGGTAAATGTGGACCTTTGA
>Ga0123352_10002868_pt1 | contig 24490 bp, 12 predicted proteins | sample TergutLab28metaG_FD_89700 | JGI IMG/M metagenome (GOLD analysis project Ga0123352, IMG submission 89700) | Labiotermes labralis P1 segment gut microbial communities from Petit-Saut dam, French Guiana - Lab288 P1 | ecosystem: Host-associated > Arthropoda: Insects > Digestive system > Gut ...
TCTTTCCCGGGGGTAAAGTGCTGCCGGGGTGTGCTGCTGACCACTCACCCCCTTCTAGTGCCGCGCTCATGGAAGAGTATTGCTATACCTCTATCCACCCTCTGGGCCACACCGGGCTTGTAACGAGATCACTTTACCTTTATCTATATATATATATATATATATATGTGTGTGTGTGTGTGTGTGTGCCGAAAGAATATCGATTTCAGCAATAAACCTATATCGAACCAGAAAATGGCCCGTTTAAGTCAACAACAAAAAATGGAAGCGTTAGCCTTACACAGAAATCATATTCCAGGATCAAAAAAATACAAAAAGAATGCAAACACAACAAAGACTATGACTATTCACATGAAAGAGTGCAGCCACAGGTTTGTTGCGACCGGCGTCATTTAAGTCCCGCATGTGTGAAGAGTAGTATGGTTGCTATTCCAGAACAACTTAGAGCGGTGCCTCACTAATTCAGATAACGTTTGAAGAGAATGTACATTTCATCAACCCATTAAAGACGAAGAAAAGGCTGTTTTATTTAAAGACCCAGTTCCTACCGCGCAGTAAACACTTTACATCTCGGTCATAAAAACCAATCAGTTATGTTGTATAGGGCATAAGTCGCTGTTTATTCTGAGATAAATACAATACACATAAATACAGTGTGGGCAGAGCCTACAATTGTTGAATGTTAAACCTGTTGGTGCATCACGTAACCAGTAGGCTTTAAAAGGTTAATTACTTAGCCTACATTAGGTTATTACAGTAATTACATAACACAAAAGCAACGAAACCGACTTATCAGTGCAGCTGTTAATGGACAAGTTAACACGTCCCCATACACAGAAACTGCATTCTGTTGAATGCAAGGACGAAGATATTACCGAATAGAGTTTCAAGTAATATCTAATACTTTCCTGTGTATTTTCCAGCATAGAAACAACTCGCCAACTGCACTATTTGGTTTTACGTATCCGTGGATTTTAATTAGTTGAGATACGCAAAATAAAAAAAAAGCAGGTGGTTTCCGCACCAACAAATCCACATTTATTTGATGAGAGCAGAACTGTAGCGATATCTGAACATTTGTAAGAACTTTTGTCATAACCAACAACGTTATTACAGTGATTCTTTTCGTGACACTGGACTCGTAGATCACGTTCAGTGTTACTAAGTGTCTCTTGTGTTTAGTGAAAGAACAGGCATCTTTGGCTGTGAAGACTTTGAACAGGGAGGGGTTTGGTGTTAGCAGCAAGGTGGTGAGTGTCAACAGCAAGAGGTGAGTGTTAACAGCGACAGTTGAGTGTTAACAGTAACGGGTGGGTGTTAGCAGTGAGGATGTGACTGTTAACAGCGAGAAGTGAGTTTTAAGAAAGAGAGGTGGGCTAACAGCGACAGTTGAGTGTTAACAGCAACAGGTGAGTTTTAACAGTGAGGATGTGAATGTTCACAGTGACAGGTGAGTGTCAACAGCTAGAGGCTGGTGTTAACAGTGAGGAGGTGAGTGTTATCAGCGAGGTGGTGAGTGTTAACAGCGAAAGTTTTGTGTTTAAAACGAGAGTTGGAAGTTAACAGAGAGAGGTGGGTGTTAAGAGTGAGGATTTGAGTGTAAACAGCGAGAGGTGAGCCTTAACAGGAAAAAGTGAGCGTGGGAGGTGGGAGTTAAAAGCGAGGCGGTGAGGGATAGAGAGGAGATGAGTGTTAACAGTGAAAAGTAGGTGTTAATAGAAAGAGGTGAGCGTCAACATCGACAGGTGAGTTTTAACAGCGAGGTGGTGAGTGGTAAGAGCGATTACTGATGACAACAAAATCAGTCCTTAATGTCCTGAAGATGCTTGGGATTACCAGGAGACATTACTTTGGATAGAGTTTACTCAGATGTGCCCTACGAACTTCAACAAAGCGTGAATTCAAGCAGTGAAATATACAGCGGTCGCCGTACATATGTGCAACGTACAGCGTTACAAGTGGCTGGCCTGCAATGTTCAGAATATTTTGATGTTTTGCTGACCGTGCATTTCAGTATAATCTTAGTAATTAACAACTTCATGCACAAATTCTTGTATTATAATAAGTTTATTTTATGCCTCTACATGTTTCGAGCACCATGTGCTCATCATCAGGAGGTCAAAATTGTATTATACAGCATCTGGTATCATCACGCCTGTAGGTGGCCGTCCGGTGCACAGGTTAAGAGAGGACTCCTGTCTCAGCCTGTGCACCGGACGGCCACCTACCAAGTGTGACGATACCAGATGCTGTATAATACAATTTTGACCTCCTGATGATGAGCACATAGTGTTCGAAACATGTAGAGGCACAAAATAAACTTATTATAAAACAAGAATTTGTGTATTAAGTTGGTTAATTACTATGATTATTCAGAATAGTTCTTTCGGACACTCCTTTGTACTGAACTGTGGTAAACGAATAACTTCTAGGTGCCATTTTTGAAAACAATCTGTTTTCCAAATTTTAAATATCTAATTCAAAATTTATACGAAAGCCCTAAATACTATAGGCCTATCCACACCCAAACATTATCAACAAAAAACAGTATACCGTCACGAATGACTGCTATTCGTGACCAGTTAAGTAGCCTGCTTTAATACGACACGGAAACACTTATGGGATATGTAAACGCTCAAACGTTTGTTGCGAAATATCGGGAAAACTATCCTTAAAAAGTCCTACAAAATCCAACATAAACAGCGCGACGATTTAAAGAATGAGCGCTGATGGAATCACGAAAAATTAACCCTTATCCTGCTAACGTGGAGAATATGGTGAGCTCCTAATAATGCCAACAAATGGCAGACATGATTTAATTCTGCGTTTAAAGGGTTAAAATAAGGCAGCCTACGATGTCTAGAAATAAGTATTACATAGTAAGCAAAAAGCAATCCCATGACAGGCCTGGACAGGCCCTGAGGGCTCCAGGAGGGTGAGGCTCCCAGATTTCAAGACAATCGGCACGTGAAGGTGGAAAGGTTGTCAGGCCTACGCACCGACCGCCTTTACCCCTCAGGAAATATTCCTGGTACTCATTTCTGTTAGAGGGTGAGTCAACCCCAGGGCCATAGTGTGGCCGGAAGGATTATGTCAAATGACACCATCGGGAATCGCACCCGCGACCTTCCGGCTTGTAGCGCAGTGCCTCAACCAACTGCGCCACCGCGTACCCCCAAGTATACTCGTACATAGTAAAGATTCTTCTATGATATCCTGTAAGAGGTCGTGTTGAGAAACAGGATAACAGGTCATGTAAGGTTAGTAATGAGATTGTTGTTAAGCTGTCTAGGGGTGTGGTCCAGGCCGTCTAGGTTCAGGACTGGGAAGGATATCATCTAGGCGTTGTAGTTCCTGGAGAAGAATTACGAAAGGCCCTGTAGGCTTAGGATTGGGAAGGTTGACAAACCAGGCCAGTACCGGGTAGGGACCATGATTACGAAGTAAATAAAATAAATAAATAAATTTTGGGGGGTTTTCTAGGTTCACACTGTGGATTTCTGCATTGTGAGCCATCGAACAGTGTACTGTACTTGAATACCATAACGCTAGGGAGGAACACGTTACTTCCACCCTAAGTTCTCATGTCCTCCTACCAGACTACATGCTGTTACAGCCTAGTTCATAGCATACAAAGAGTTGTAGTTTCGTTGCAGCAATGACCCTTACTACAGTTCCTAACCAACTGTCTCTGCCAAGATTCCAGTTTACAAGAGCAGAATTGCACATCCGACTTCACCCGAACAGACACGACAACGTTTAAAGATATTGTGTGCACTAGCACACACACACACACACACACACATATCATGGGCCTTGAATGTTACGAATCATTTGAAAGTTTCTACGATGTATTTTATTGTAATGGATGGACATCATGGTCAATGAGCTACGAAAAGCAGCAAAAGAAACGAGTGTATTCTATCATTCTACTCCTGTCAGCATTTTCAGCCCGGTTTGTGTATCAAAGTGTCATTCTGTCTGTCGCGTGCCTTGATGGTGTATTTCAAGTCTCGCCTTTCAAAAGTTGGTAGCCGTGAGGCAAAGTTGAAACCGCAAATAAGTTTTCACATCCTACTAGAATCCAAAACACAGCCTTTCTCTCTCTCTCCCTCTGTCTCTCTTTTTAAGACTAAACCGGCTTGCAAAACCGACTAAAAATACTCGGCATTTCATCACCGTTTAGGAGTAGAAGCTGACGGAAGGGCAAGAGAATTTGCGAATTAAAATTACATTGACGATATAAATACAACATTCACGCAGGAATCCATGATGCTCTGTAACAGAAGTAACAAACTGTATGCCTGCGGTAACAGTAACTTCGGTCAAAATTAAGCAAAGATCGACAAAATCTTAGACTATTAAACTGAATGGGAAATACTAGGTCGATGCCCACAGCCACCGAGCGGAAGAGTTGAGTGGGAATTCTGGAAGTTTCTAGTTCAGATCTCAGCCTGTATACGAATTATACTAACCGAGGTTCTTCCGACGCCAATCCGATAAATAGTGGGACAGTACCTCGCATTAGGCCACAAATGCTTTCAACATCTTTATAATATATTATTCATTACTCATACTACAAAATCTTGGCAAATGAAACCGCTTTCAAAAAAACATTTTCTGAGATGTTCAAGTAAGTACCCGCAGTTTATGGAAACGAAATGTCTTCAGCCTGATCACACGTGTCCGACATTCACGTCCTGAGCCAGGTGAATGCTGCTCACTTCCACACAAATTTTGGCCAGTCCTCTTAACCTTATCCCTGCCCACTCAGTACATCTTCCAAGGAGTCTCCTCCCTTCATACTTTGTCATAATAAATAAATAAATAAATACATACATACATAAATAGGGTACTCTAAGCTTGTAATTATAACAATATGATGCAACCCAAATTAAGTAAAGAAAATATTCATTAAGCTAAGAAAAGAGGAGGAAAATAAATAAAAAGTGGATATTGAAGAAAACAATGAATGGAACTACGCTCTTCATTGGCTTTGATATCAGCATGGTTAAATGCGTATGAACTTTATCCCAAGTAACAGTGGGTCAGGTTTCTCTCCCAGTACTTTGATTTTCCATACTTAGTATCATTACACCAGTGCTCCATAATCACATTTCATTTATCTATCATCAACGTTACATAATCTTAACAAACCACAGCGTCGTTAAATGAAATACTTATCTCTCTACCTATGCAGGTTTCTTCTCAGGTCTTCGTCCTCGCCTCCGCTAGTTACAGCTGTTACAAACTCGGCAGATCCGAAAGTAAATCATATAGTCTGCTTTCCTACAGTAGACACTTAATTTTGTAGATCTACACTTATTGTTACTGTTTTATTTTACTTTGTGGAAAACATGTTACTTACGTACAGATCACGTGCACATTAAATTTGTACGATGTAAAATCAAAGTTGCGCATCGTGGCCATGTTTTTAAATATCTGCATACTAAATTGCACATGTTTAGTACGGTAACCATGTTGTTGTTTTTCATTTTACAGAAGCAGGGCCGTCATAAAACTTGCACACTACTCCAAGACAGAATGCTGTATGTAATTTCAGCACCATAAACCAGACCGAAGCGGCGCTAGTATCGCCACAGAAGTTCGTAAACCCGCCATGTTGTTATAACTGAGTGAACAAGCGTCAAAGCTTATGTGCTAAGATGTCTCCCAATGGAAAAATGTGCTTACCATCTTACTTGAAAAATCGGTCAATCGGCCAAAGGTTGAAATGGTGGATACCAACAGAGACACACACACACACACACACACACACACAGAACAGCGATTACAAAAGCCTAATTCTTTCCCAATGGGGAAGGAAAGCAGGCTAATCACTTACTTCACGAACATTCCCAGCGGTAAAATGCCTCTATATTAAATGGTTTAAACTACTCTTCACATTTCTTCGCAAACATCATTATTTACTGTTCACAGTCTTTAAATGTACCCCCTGTTCTCAGTTGCAGACGATCAACGAAAAAAAAATTTATTAAACTGTTTTCTCTCGCAAATAGAAGTTTGTTCTTTTTGTTAACATCAAAATATAACCCATCCCGTGCAACATTGTTTGTGTGACGTAAAATCAACGGGATATGCCTGCAGATGACAGTCCGATGTCTGGGTTAACTAAGGGTTTACGTCAGGTCTTGTACCTTTTGCAACCCCTCTACTAAAATATTTGCACTATTCTCGTCTTTCGGAAACTTTAGATCAGCGGTATTTATCACAAATAAATCAAGACACACAACTGACTTTAAAAGCTCTAGATCAGACTGCAAACAGTATTTGGGCAAAGAAAAAGAAATGGTAATGCTCCTACTCATCCTCCAAAATCAACGTGTTCTTCTTAAAGTTTCAATCCTTCTCCCACTCGAAAAAAAAAAGTCAGCCATAATGTACTCTCAGTAACACAACATTTAATACTACAACACATTACTTGTGGGCCGGGTAGTGTAGTCTGTATAACGCCTGGCTACGAGCTGGACGGTCCGGGGATCGAATCCCAATGGGGGCGCGATTTTTCGCACTTGTCCAGACCGGCCCTGGGGCCCAACCAGCCTCCTGTACAAATGGGTCCCGGGTCTTTCCCGGGGGTAGAGGTGGCCGGGGCGTGGGCCTGACCCCCCCAACCCCCATCTAGTGCCGAGGTCCTAGAAAAGAGTAGAGCTATACCTCTACTCTCCCTAAGGGCCTTCGTGGCCTAAAAAAAGAATGAAACCTACCTACCTACCTACACATTACTTTAAAATCATTTCCAACTTGAAAAAAAGCCAGTTGGTCTGCGCATGTTGTAAAGCTAGTGACAAATTTGCACTTGAAAAATAACCCTGGGTTGAAAAAGTAAGCTGCGTATAATATTCATTTGCCTAATAAGATTTACAGTAGCCTGATGATGGTTCAGCGAAGAGCCGAAACATGCAGCTAGTATTTTTTTCTTGTGGCGCGACAGCCCCACTCGGGCCTACGTCGCCTTATTGTTGAGGTGCAGAGAACACACAGACACACCGCACTCGGTAGGACTCCTCTGGATGAGCGACTGGCCCCTTCGCAGAGATCTCTGCCTCACAACACACAACATTTACAAGGGACAGACATTCATTCCCCGGAGGGTTTCGAACCTGCAATCCCAGAAAGTGAGCGACCACAGATTTAGACCTTAGACCGTGCGACCACTGGCATCGGCAGCGAGATATACATAGCTCAAATAATTGCTGGAACTATTGTTCAACTGACATTTTCTGAAGTCGAAATTTCTGCGTGTTTCAGAGCAGATATTACCACGTTGTACGGCACGACTGAAGATGTCTCAGAATGCCACGCCTATGCGAAAGGTGACAATTAAATTTTTTTTTCCATCTTGTTGTTAATCTCACGGTGTGCGTGAATATTACGTACTAACGCGCGAAATACCGCTGCTTCAACAGTACCAAAGAATCCGCCTTCTTTATGTTAACTCCAAGCAACACAATCATAGATCACGCTAGTTCGTTTGGTCAATGAATTTCCTGCCTTTTGTGGACCGCGAATGTCATTACAATGTCCAGAACATCCTGTCCTGAGCCAGATGAAACCACTCCACACCCTCACATCCCCTCCGTATTACAATAGTGTTAATATTGTATTCCTACCAACATTTACATCTCCGATCTCCTCTTATATGTTCCACACGCTATCTTCCATTCCGGTTTTCGTACTAAAATCTCCGTATTACTTTCTCTTCGAAATAAAAGCTCTGTTAGGGACTGTCCCCCTCTATTGTTAATGCTCCCTAAATAGAAGGGTAAAACCAACTGCAGTATGAGAACAGTCATTATTCATACTTGTTCTAAATCCATTTACACATTGTACAGACCGAAGGGAGATGGTTGATGACGCTAGCTGGTCCTCCCTACTAATGGGATGCAGAACTTTATAGAAACTCAGACCAAGCTTGCTCCAGTGTATTTCTTCCTTCCCTTCCATTTCCCATCACGTTGTTACCGATTTCATTTCAAAACCCACAGCAAGGAGACAAGAAACTCTTTAAGGATATTATTTAGCACTCAGGGCTACGTTGAACCACTAATGTAAAGTCACGCCGACTCGGAAGGTTGTTGTCAAACTCGTTCGGTGTATAATATTGCAGCTACAGTAAGAGGTTCTTAGCTACTACGTACGTTAGTTATGTAACTTTACTTAAAGCAAGTTCACAGGGATCATCTAATTCCATGTAAAAGGAAAGTTTTGCAGATATGTAGCAAAATGAACGAAGGTTAGCACTGACGCTTTAAATTCGGAAGATGACAGTGTTAGTCTATGTTCCCAAAGAGTTCGAACATGGTGCACTAGAACGTAGCGTTTTACCTCAACGATACACAGGTCAGTAAATTGCAGACTATCATCCATAATCTATGCAAATCCTTACCACATATCTACTAGAGTAGGACCTACTGCTTGAGAAGCCGATAATATTTGGTCAATAAATTGCGCTCTTCAAAGAACAAGAAAGTTTTTTTTTTCTATCATAGACATAATATCCCGCCAATGGACCCAGTCGTCAGCAAGATGAATCCACCTCACACACTCACACACTATTTACGACCAATTTTCAACTATCCTCCCATTTAAGCCTTGGTCTCCGAAATGGTATTCCTTCCTGGCTCGACACCAAAAGAAACTAGAAGAAAGAATTTTGTCCCAATCTTAAATAAACGAATTTGAGTTGCGTCAATGACATCCCACTATATCAAAACATTCCGTGTATGATTTTGGCGAAACTTGAGTTAGGTGTTGTTACTTTTTGGGGAGTGGGAGGGGGTAACGTCTTCCAGTGATTCAAGTCGACATCCTTATAAACTAACTTTCAATTTCGGGAAAGAGATCACAGGGCGGGAGCGTCGTTGTGGTGAAGAAACCACCCGTGTTCCCGCCAATTTCCGGGTCTTCCTTTCGCGCTGCTTCCGGCAGACTCCGGTCAGGAACAGTTCTAGATTCATTGTTCCGTTAACGGCGTTTAAAACAGCCGACGTACACATTCTTTAAGTGCAATAATTGTCTTCACCCGTCGTTAGGATTGAATTTGGAACAGCAGGACGATTCAGACACTGCTGAATCACAAAGAGTCATCATGCAGCCATCATATGACTGTAAAGAGAGGTCGCGAGCGCGTTCCACCGGCTCTTTCGGTATCCTTCTTACACCGTCATTTACCCTGGAAGGGAGTGTCGCAAAATACCGGCCAAAGATGACAGATGTTACTCTACATGTGTTTCCGACGAGATGAAGTTTTCAGGACGGACGTAAGGTAAACTAACGCAGAACACGAGTCTGTTAGTAATAAAATGCCACAAACGCATGTAGAGATGCTTATGTTAGGTGTAACAGTATTATGGTGTGTGAAATTCGACACAGTATCTTGTAGAATATCTTATGTTGCCTTGACACAATACGGCACGTCTCCCTACAGTAACAAATACGAATAATCAGTTTGCCAATTAACAACAGTATCACGCTGTACCCACCTTTTCAGTATACAGTTTTCATTAGAAACTTCTAAGTTGCATGGGATTAGGAAGATCATTAACTCACATTTAAGTGACTTTTAGGAGTGTGACGTAATGTAATGAGCTGTTATTAATTGACGTTCTCACACATTACAACTCTACTCAGGTGGAAAATAATTGCCAAAGCGTGGCATGTAATTAGAATCCAAAAAACTTGCAGTATCTGTGGTTTCCAGCAAGTATAAAGTACAACGTGTTTGTGTGTGTGTGTGTGGGGGGGGGCGGTGTTGTTAGATTCTCTTTATTTCTATCTGGTTCGTAGAAGATTATGACCGGTCTTAGGGAGAAGTCTATGTCTGCCTCTCTTCTTTTTATGGCAGTTTAATTCGTAATTAATTTGTGGCACCATTGAAGCAATAACAGAAAGTCTGTCACAGAATATGTCGTGTATAAGTACTTAATAAAGAGACTCGTTTCAAAAAAGTACTTCATTAATGAAATTGCTGTAGGTTTATCTGCACCCGCGGTAATTTCCATCGGCAACTGCGCATCGTTCGATATGCGGCTTACAGGCATCGCAGCATAACTTTTAGTCATTTTGCAAGCTTATTATTGTAAGAACGCTTAGCGCAACTCTTTCGTCTTCTCCACAAGCTCCACGTAACAATTTGAACGATTTGATGGCAGTGTTATTCAAGTTCACCAGAAATATGACATTTATTCCTTGCTCAATTTGTATCACGTAAGACAGCGCAAGCCAGATATCTTTTACATTGAATACAAATGACGTATTACAGTCAAACACAACACTTTAATGTATATCATCCAGTGCTACATGTTTCTGTTCAACGAACCAACATCAGGCGTTACTCTACAAACACTTAAAAACATATTTAATTAATACACCAACAAATGCACATATATTCATTTAATGATCTAAAATTCACATTAAAACACTTACAACGCTCCTACATGTTTCGATCATACGATCATCCTCTGGGAGCACACATTGTTCCTTGCTAAACTTATAGTTTAAGTACACTCAGTGGTTTACATCGTTACGTTGAGTTGGTGCTGTGGCAGCATGTCCTGTATATTGTGTGAGTCGTATACTGTGCAGAACGAGCCTGACTATGGATGTGCGTTGTGCGACGTATAGCGTGAGACTCTCACGCTATACGTCGCACAACGCACATCCATAACCAGGCTCATTCTGAACGGTGCACGACTCACACAATACACACGACATGCTGCCACAGCACCAACTCAACGTAACGATGTAAATCACTGAGTGTTTTTAAACTATAATTTTAGTAAGGAACAATGTGTGCTCCCTGGGGATGATCGTATGATCGAAACATGTAGGAGCGTTGTAAGTGTTTTAATGTGAATTTTAGATCATTTAATGAATATATGTGCATTTGTTGGTGTATTAATTAAATAAACTGCAGAATGCACGGTGCAACGATAAAGATACTTAAGAAACATAAGTACACATGCCATATGTATTACCAGTCTCATGCCCCATGCAGTAGGAATTATTGATCTCAACCAATAATGCATATTGCACGTGTACTTGTGTTTTTATATTTTATAAACTAAAGCAAGATGACGGTTTGTTGAGTCGAAACATGTAGCACTAGACGACAAATATTCAAGTGTCGTGTTGGACTGTAATACTTCGATGCTATTCATCATAATATAATACAAAGGAATGAATCAGAATCAAATTAAAATCGTTTGTAGACAAAATTGTCGCTCGGCGATATGCTTAAGTAACGGAGCGTGACTTCGAACGCAAATGAGAGTCCCATCGATATATGTATATAGCTACAAGTCTGGCAATCAATGGTCAAGGACAGGAGCTACGAACGCAGTCTCTTTTTCATAGTCATATAAATAAGAAATATGACTATTAACTAAAAGTCAAAGGAAGAAAGATTGCTTTCCACCGTGTGTACACAAAGCGGAGTGAAAGTACGACAGACACTTAAAAGACAAAGGTGTTCTAAAATTATTTTATCTTCATGGCCTGACACCCCGAGCAGGGCAGGGCCTCCTCATTGCTGAGGTTTCGAGATCATGCTCAGACACACCACACTCGGTAGGACTCCTCTGGACAAATGACCGCCCCGTTGCAGAGACTTCTACCTGACAACACACAACACCCCCAAGAGAGAACCATATCGCCGGCGGGATTCGAACCCGCAAACCCAGCAAGCGAGCAGCCGCAGACCCACGCCTTAGATCGCGCAGCCACCGGGATTGGCACATAAAATTTTATTTTTTTAATAATATATTATGTACCGTCAATACACAACATACACGAAGGCAAGATGCAATAATTACAATTACGTTATATTCGGCTACATGTTTCAGCCGTGACCGGCCATCCTCAGGCCAACTAAGAACAATATTAAGGTACAGTAGAAATAGTACTCAATGGAATCCCATTTCGTTCACATTAGAACTTGATAAAGTATGAAAATTTTTTACTTATGATTAAAGCAGTGGAATAGTATGGTAAAATGGTAAAATAGCCAAACATAACCTAATTGTAATTATTGTATCTTGTCTTGATGTATGTTATGTATTGGCGGTACATAATATATTATACAAAATGTGATATACGTAACAGGATAGCCTCTCACAAACATAAAATTTTACTTTGCGTCAATTTGCCTGCTTCCCAATTTATTGCCCATTATAGCTTCGTTTTCCCTTCTATTGTTTTAATTTTCCTACTCAACATTAATGTCTTTCGGCCTGAAAGGTAAGCACACACCCACATTGCCCACAATCCTCCTGCTTCATGGTTGAATCCCTTACGAAAATAAAAGACACTTTGGCAGATATACTAAGATAACACAGTCTCCTCTACTACAAAAAGTTTTCTTTTCAACTAAACAGTATTTACAGCTTTATATCGCAAACATCACAGTCAATAAAACGCCATCCGTGCAGCCCAAAAGCCCCAAACTACACAGCCGTATAGTGAAGCAGTTGAAACTTGGCCAAAGTAAGGCACATGTATCACTGCAGCCACGAGCTTAAACTTACTGCAGCGGAAGCGTGTGGACCAGAACGGCTGTGCCCGCGGTGAGCATCGTATTGAACTCTGTATGTTTAAAACGAATATCATGTTTCGAAATTTTGTAAGCTTGTGTACGTATTTATCTGCACACTTGATGCGGTGCGCCCACTATTAAACCCAGCCAACAGGGTAGCGTAGTTCATTCTAAATTCTTGTTCCCCCTTGCCCCTATCCTCTAACATCACCACGAGCGGACGGTTTGCCACAGTACATTAAGCACCATATTTAGCCGATTTAATTCGCGAATCTGCTTAGTGCAAGGGAATTATCGCTGCGCAACCTGCATTTTGTACATGTAGAGTGGTGTCCAGATACGCATTTCGCTCCAGAGACTATTGTACTCCGAATCCGTAAAGCTGTTACCGCTTGCCTCCACGTAACTAAGTATACACTATATCTACGCATCACAATCGCCACATACAGGGTGACAACAACACTTGAATATACTTGAAAATTTCGTGTTGCCCGTCGATTCTCAGTAGTACAGTTATGAAGGACTAAACTTCACGTATTAGGAGCAACACAGGACTCTGCGCTTCCTGTTTGTGCGTGGCTTGACGGCACTTCGCTGGTCGGTGGTTTGGGCGTGGAGAACCAAACAAATGAAAGGCCTGCGACAAGTCTCTGTTTTCACTCCAATTGTTTTCATTTTATGGTGGTCAATGAAGGAGCCTAACATCAAAAGCAAGAATACGCTATGAATTGGAACAAAAAATTCGACAATCTTTTGCCGCTCATCCTCTCGAATTCATAAAGAAAAATGTTGAATCTGTTTATTCCAGGTTGCAGAAATTTGTGCAAAATGTTGGTGCCCATGCCGGAATCTTCCACCTTACGGTAGTGCGTGGGCTGTAAAATGGTGCAAGAATATCAGCAGTATTGTATTCCATTTAGAAGAGGCCCGCTGAATAACAATGTGCACTCATTTTCCCATCACTCTGTATAAGACTGGCAGCACATGCATAACAAACATCAGCGCGAAACCCGACCTACTGCACTGCTTATTATTTGTAGCCTTTTAAAAGTAACGTGTTTTACGTTCCACGTTTTCCTCTTCAAAGCATATTAAATCAAATTACAGTGAGAAGGTCGTGAGGCAACGACCTGCACTTTTTTTTCGAAAATCTTTAGCAGATTCTGATTAAATCTGGTAAGTCAGACTATACGAAGAGCTTCTTGGATATTGTCAAATCTATACTTATAGCTTGATAATGAATTTATTTTTATTTCTTAATGAACATAAGCCCATCCAAGTTCACTGATATATCTCAGAAAATGTCCACAATAGAATATGCTTTTACAATGCGAAGAGAAGAAAACCAACTAGATGCTACTGAATGATTTATTGCGCTTGTAATCTACTCAACATGTTTCGGGCACTTATAAGCCCATCATCAGGAGCTCGAGACTATACTTCTGTTATTACCGCATATGATGTGTAATGCCTTGGTTACTGGTGGTCGGCGGTAAGGTGTCTTGCACCTGACCGCCGACCATTTAGCTGGTTTTCTTCTCTACGCACATACAACGATGCACGGACAAACATACATCAAATTTACATCAAATATATCAAATGTTTTTGCAAATCAATAGTTACATAAATATTCAGGAAAATTTGCCTTAAAATCTCTCTTGACGTGCGGTGCACGTTGCTTAGTAAAAGCAATTCTATCTACAGCAGTATAGAATTCACTACTAGCAGCTCCATGGTTTATCTACGAAAACGCAATAATAATGTATTTAAATAACTAAGGACTAATAAAACACCGCATATCCTTACTTCAGTTTGTTAAAGGTCACGTCCATCCCTCTCCTACGACCTACCATCAGGCCTAAGCCGTTGAACAGTATTTTAACAAACGACTGGATTACTGTCAATAAACCTTATCCAGTAATCCTGTTTTTCAGACACAATGATGCGTAATAAAGTCCACATAAACAAACTTCTTTATGTACATCATAAATCATCATCAAATATCATTTTAAAAAAGCGCCAGTTATCTTAATAAGCTGCAAAGAACACACTTGGGATTTTTTATGATATGGAGTACATTCTATCCAACACTGTTTATATGAATAGCTGTACATTAAACTGTACATAAACTTCACTGTAGCACCATAAATCCTTTAGTGGTCTCTCCTAGAGACATCAGCGTGCGTCATACATATTATTTATGAAATTCTAAGCACAAATTCAGGAATGCTGCATGCCCGCTAGTTGATGAAATTGTGCAAGCCAAATCGTTACAGAACTCTTCCGTGATATGTTACTGAAACAGTTATTACTCGCATTACAAAGTGTCGAGTTTCAAGTGATGAGAGGGGATCTGAACCGAGCTGTCCGCGCAGTTCACGTTGTTTCCTCGCGATTCTAGCTGCTAATATTAAACAAATTTTAACACATGTTTATTTGATTAATTTAACTTTACGTAACACGGTTCTATGCCACCTTGCAAACTGGTTTTTACTGTCGTAACTAAACCCATTCATAAGCCAAGAAACTGGAACGGCAAACAATTTCATTATTTCGCCCAAAGTCTTTACCGAATCTTAAAATGCAATTTAGCAATTTAAAAATACAGACGATCTGTCTACGAGACAATTTCATGTTTCAAAATCCTGTTGCCTATTTAACCGTATTTCACTACATTTAGGTACAATCCATGTAAGTATTTCACTCTGTAAAACAGTAACACAATGCGTTCGGAAAGTCGCTGTACACTTAGGCTACGGTAAAGTCCAGTTGAACTCTGACGGCACACGGTGACGCACGGGTTCAGGCCTGTATAGACGCTCGTGGACATCACTTCCAGCAACTTTTATAAGTGCTCAGCGACTTTCCGAAATTCCCCTCCCGTGCGTAGCCGTGTGCCATCACATTTCAACTGGACTCTACCGTAGCCTAAGTGCACAGCGACTTTCCGAACGCACTGTACCACTCCGAGGCTTAACACCAAAAAATGTGTTCTGCTTACGCACGTACTCAGTCAAACAGTTCAGTTGGTTATTTATTACCCCAAAGATAACTACTGAAGGCAGTTATACGACTGCGACTAACTTCATTCAGGCTGATATATTTTAAGAGTGACGGATGTTGCAAGTAGTATGTAGTAATAAAACACACAAAATCTAATTCGGAAAACGTGAGATGAAGAGACGATTTGGGAGGCACGCGCATAAACTGGTGAGTAACATTAAAAAGGATCTTAGAAACATACGATGTGAGTGATGATTGGATTCAGCTGGCGCAGGACAGTGTCCAGTTCTCGTCAACACAGTACACTAATAAACCTTCGCATTCCATTGACGGTGATAAATTTCTTGATCAACTAAGCGAATACAACCTTGGACAGGACTCCGTTCCTTGCAGTTCCATTATAAAGCCTGGCCATACAGCGTCGGCTTGACCTATTCTCAAGCATATGCCCTTTGTTTGACATAAAAATATAATTAAATACTTATTTAGTACCAGATTGTGTCGTCACATTCTTTCAAGCGCAAGATAAAGGAGCGCAGGCCTATTACATGTTTCAAGAGCCTCCGAATTGTACGCATTTCATTCAGCCACAAGAGTTAAAATTGGTTATTTACTGAAATTTATGATAGAGGTGCGGTGTGTTTACTTGGAGGCATGGACCATTACCTGAGAGCTTATTTTATAATTGCAGGCTTCGCTTTTGTGAAGATCAAAATTTAAACTTGCATTCTGTTTAAAAGATTTTCACACCAGGAAAACATTAGGGCCACCTTAATCAACAAATTCATGTTGCAGTAGTCATAAGTAAAACGAAAACTAATAAAAGTGCACATACGAGGTCGTCGATCTACGTCACACATGGTGGATCCAACATTTTATTAAATCCATCAACCAGATTCCTTCCTAAATAACAAGCGGTCACTCAGCAAGTCCAAAACACTCTCCGCCCTTTACGGAAAAAAAGGGTTTACTAGTCACTATCCTAAGTCAAGTAAATTCAGTCCACGCCCTCATTACCGCTCTCTTCATTATCCACTTTAATATTATCTCACAGTTGCTGTCCACCTTGCAGCGCTTCCAATTAAAACTGCATGTTAACTGCTCATCTCCCCTCAGTGTACTTCACTCTTCGTGCATTTTATCCTCCTTGATATGATCAATCCAATATAATTTCAAACTTAGTGCAAATTTTGAAACTCCCAGTTCCACAATTTTCTTCATTCGCCAGTTCCTTCCTCCCCTCTGCGTCCGTTCTTCAGCACAATTTGTATTATTACCTTAGGGTAAAAACAAAAACAACGTGTCAAACTACTGTTTCGTCTACTTGTAATTCTTTAAAATAAAAAGCAAAAGAAGATAAAAATTGCGAAATTGAGATTAGCTAGTGTGTAGCGGAGTTCTTTCTGTCTATGCTATGAACCAATACAAGGGAGGAGAGAAAAGCCTCCACTCGTTTGTGCCGTGGTGAGCCTCAAACCCGGACACATGGACTGGGTTCGAGATTTTGATTTCAAGTTAAACCTGTTTTCCCTTCCCTCCCCTTGAAACTACTACCTGTTCCTGAGAAGGATTCCTTAAAGATCACTCTGGTCGTAACCTCGGAACCGTTCACTAGTAAATAGTTGAGAAAATCAAAGTCTTGCAGCCCCAACTATACCACAAAGATTCGGGCACTGTATATGTTCTGAGTTGAAGTACGTGGAGTGTACAAAGTACGTACGTGTTCAAGCATGAGCAAGAGCTTGTGAACAAAGTGTTCATGTTGTATGTGTTCCAGGCTGGTTTATTAAATAAGTTGTTATTGTTATGGTGATGTTTTACTTGCACATATACCAAACTTCCACAAGGACCGATGCACGTTCCTAACAACGGCACTAAATGGGATTGATCAACTTTACGCTCTGACCGTTTTACTCCTTGGAAAGAAACACAGTATCCATTGAATGGGGGGGACTGGTTGGGTCCCAGAGCAGATATAGACGTTTTGCCGAAGAGAGAATTATCTTGTACCAGCCCGAATTCTAACCCCGGACCGTCCACCCCATAGCCAAGTCGCCATATAGATTGTGCTACAGGCTAAGAACGCACAACTATTATAAAACCAAAATGTCTCATAAAGTGAGTAATTACGAAGTGAATACCCGCACTTATGGCTGAAGTTACTAAAGAGGTCTAGCTGTCATGAGGCTAATTATACAATCGGAGGCAAAACTTAGCAGTTATCTCGAACACAAATTCACAATCGCAAATCACGTCAACAAGAGAAAAATGAAGTGTGTATGTGTGATGAATGCGAACAGGTAAGAATAAATGAATGCTTCGTGTTAACATAAGTTTCCACACCATTAGAAACTGGCGTCAGAGGACTGCTATTATACAACCCAAGAAAGCTCTCAAAGAAAAACGGAGAAATCAACTTTCTTCTTGACAGTTCCTCGTAAGTCTCCTGCTATTGTCACTGTAAGGTTTAACAAATCGCCATGTCGATACGAGGATGGCTAGTACAGAAAGTGCAAGATTGAGCTAAGTCGTGCTATGGCTTCTAAGGACATTGCCCGTGTTCCAGCTTCCAAAAACAGTACAAGACCGTACTGACAACTCACCCAGTGTCTGGAACCGTTTACTCTAAACCAAACTTCCGAAATGTATATAAGTTATCAGACTCCCCCATTTTCATACACCATCAAATAAGCTTTAGTTATTGTAACCTGAACGAAATTTCAATGTAGGACTGCGGCTGCAGAGGATGTAGCAGTTTGTTACGCTTACTTGCAGCAGTTTATACAGGGTGCTTCAAAAAAAAAAAGTTACCTTTCGCACAAAACTATCAAAATTCTTAGGTCAACAGCATAATAAAGTGCAACGTAAACACTATTCTTTTATTCATCAACTGTCGTGTACTGCACTGCGTGTTGCACTCGCGTATTGTTAGTGAGTGAAAAACACAGTGTAGTGCAGGGTAGTTTAGAACTTGTTGCACTGTGTGTACAATATTACAATACGAAGTGTAATTTCAACAAAACTGTAAAACGGTTTATAAAATGCATAAGAATGCACATTTATGGATCTGTGTAAAACAGTGTGTACGTAAATGATTTTTGTGATTTTAATTCTGTACTAACAATAGCGATTTTGAAACCACTTAGATCAAAGCCATATTTGTGATTTCATAACATACAAACTGATAATGAACATCGACGGTCCATAGAAAGAGTATCTGTTTTCTCAGCTCCAATCAGGGGCTCGAATCCCGGAGATTTTTATCTTTTTCAAAACCTCCATACCGGCTCTGGGGCCCACCTAGACTCCTATTCAATGTGTACCAGGTTTCTTTCTCTTAGGAAAAAGCGGCCGGAGCGTGAAGTTGACCGCTCACTTCCATTTCGTTCTAAAACGGAGTTATACTTCTTCCGTCCCTGTGCCTTCATGGCGTGAACAGAGACAACTTTATCTTTACCATTACCAGTCGCCATTTTTTCGAATTATCACAGGAGTCGATACCACTTTCCTGTGGTGTGCCTCTCTTTAAGAAATTTCAACATTAAAGAGCAGATGCCAACTGAAACTCTAGTATGGACTATAATATGTATTCGAATAGATAATTATACCCAGCAAAAGATATAATACACATAATCATAGCTTAACGTTTGAGAATATTGTAGTAACTCACTTTCTCACTAGCAAAACATCACGCGGGCATACATATTTAATGTAATAATGTTTTAACGAATCGTGTCAAAATATGATATGAAATACGGAAACAGAAGAAACATCTTCGTAAATAACAAGCAAAGTATTCTGTTAATGGCAGACAAAGACATTTGTTCCAAGCCTATTAATTACAAACACTAGACAGTTGACACTCATCATTTTTTACGTTCGGAGGTTAGTATCTGCTGCCCAAAATTTCGTGGCATCATGCAGTCGTTGGCCAGACCCTGATTTAATATTATTGGTGCAAAAGTGTTTTGTTTTTCTTGCATTTATGGTACATTCAACGACACTATAATTACGTCAGACTAGACAGCGTCGAATTGCAGGATGATTGGTTAATAAGGAATTGGGAAGGATTTGAAAGGAATCTTCCGTGGTACAATTTGCACACTATCGCAGGGTAAAAAACACGAAAACTCTTACTCAACCTATTGAGCGTCCATGCCGAGATTCGAACCAGGCCCTTTCCTAATACACTTCAGAACAGTTACAGCTTCAGCCAAATTTCTCGGTGCAAAATGTTCCAACAAGCGAATATGGGTTAGTGAATAATGGAACAGTCGTAACAGAAACATTATTCAGTATTTGAAAATAATGAAATCCTGTTTATTGGGATAAATGCGAAACAAGAAAACTACAGCTTCTAGTATTTATACTGTTGGGGAAGCTATAAGTTTTACAGATAAATAATGAAAGAAATCGTTTAACACAGATTGGTTCATCGTTCACAGGAACCACACAGTGTCAGGAAAAGAAAGAAATGCCATGGCAGCTTGCCAGTATAAATTTAAAAAACCTGGCCTCTGTAGGTAGTCGACCTGCGAAACACGACAAATTCTAATATCACCCTCCAGGAATCTACAGTAATCCTTAATGTCAACGTAATTAACCTGGATTTAGATGAAACTCTTGGTAAACCGACATCTAGCAAGCTGTTCTCCAGATGTGACATGCGAAAAAATTTTATCGCCACATTAAGAAGTTAGGATGAAAATTCCCATGCATTTTCGCAAACAATATCAGAAGTTTTGAGGAAATAAGTCACTGAAGGGCCTTAACATTTATATATTAATCAATAATTACAGTAAATAATTAGTAAAAAAGTTTAACAAGGAAGTTAGAAGGGATGAACAAGAATTTGACATTCTGAGGACCGTGCATCGTGATATATTCTTATAATAAAATCAACGAGAAGCACTAATTTCTCAAATTTATTTTTGGAATAGGACTCTACATGTTTCGGACAGTATCTCTGTCCGAAACATGTAGAGTTCTATTCCAAAAATAAATTTGAGAAATTAGTGCTTCTCTTTGGTTTTATTATGAGGATGAACACGCTTGGAATACCTGAATAACATTCAAATGGGTCTTAAGTAAATTAGGTATGAGGGTACCAAGTGAATACAGCTGCCTCAGAACAGGGTTCAATAGCAGGCTGTAATGCACACGCCAATGAAACCTGCGATTCTATTAAGAAGGGAAATTTGTTGATCAGGTGAACGAGCAACGACAGCTCCAAGACAGACTCTTTGTCATGGAATTAGTCATAGGAGTTATTCTTACGCAGATATAGAGTTTGTGTGTCGTATAAATACAGGGACGATGTATGTGCAATCTTTCACACTCTTTCATATTTCGAATGAATAAACATAAAAGCAACATTGTGTCAAAATATTTACTTCTTGATTCTTAGGCTATTAAAACATCCAGGGCTTTGATTATAGCAATACGGATCTCGTTTTAGTACACTAACCACTACCAAACACACAACAGATAGAGAAAACCCAAGAAATGCACCACGACAAAAAAAAAAGGAACGAAATGGAATTAACTTTTAAGTGGCTTGTCCCTTAATCTGTACGTAACATTTACCATCAAAGTGATGTTACTGGAGATAACGGCGTTATGATTCCTCCAAATCTTCCCATTTAAAACAAAACAAAACAAAAAACAGTGATCCACGCACCACAAATTCTACAACAACACGAATTCTAGCCACAGATAAAGTTTTCAAGTGAAAAATATTTGACACGTAAATAGTAATTATCAGTGGCTTAACGAAGCTGCTAGTGTCCAAGCCTGTACAGTTTCGAATGGATGAAGATCAGTCAAAAGTAAAATGGAAAGAGTGTGGTAGGAAAGAATCGCAACGTAGCTGTGATACTATTCTGCTGTTTTCTAGGATCGACTTACGATAATCAGAAGAAGCCGCAGTCGCGATCGTCTAGTCCTAGCTCCAGATCCTAATCTGACACCTTCCAAACACAGGAACACTTCAGCTAACTTTCTCGGTGAATATTACATGGGTGCTGATAAGTCGTTAGCCCGACCAGGAAGGAAATAAGTTAATGTTTCTGTCAGAATGGCGTGAATTTCCTTCGGCGCCTTGACTTGCAGGAAAAAAAAAACTTCATGACAGCTCGTGTCTCGATGTTGTTGAATTCACGCGCGTCCCTTACATTCTTCCGAGCTTGTTTCCTTCCTGGTCGGGCTAAGGATTTATCAGCACCCCGGTAATGACATTCGCATAACCACAAGCACATTATCATCGTATTGTACTTTTACTGTGCAGCAGAAAGCGAGCATCCATTACCGCAGTAAATATGCAATGGCTAGTTAGCTGTTTTCTTTCATAGGAATGAGTGCTTTGAACATACTTAACCTACTAAAGACTGACCAGTTCAAGTCACTCTGCAACTGATATTATGTCAGTCTGTCTTTCTCGGCGTCGAACCCCCGCCCCCACCCTCCCATGGCTCAAGTCCAGGACTTAGGTAGACTTAGTAGCCTTGGTGCGCCATCTGTGACGAGAGGACACGTGTGTTTTGTGTCTGTTCATCTAAATCACATACTCGTATACAAATATTACGCTCCTAGCTCACACAGAAAACAATCCGCGTCAATTACATAACGGAGTCAGTGAAAGATGGTAAGGGAATGATAGGGGTTTTGTTGTGAGAACCACATGAAATGCATCAATAGTGTGTAGACAAATGTAGTTTCTTAACGTCTGAACACGTACAGAGTTTAAAAAAGGAAACAGAGGTCAACTTAAATGATCATTATTGCCAACATGAGACGTTAAAAATGCATCATCATTGAAAACATTACGCTCATGTACATGTCAAGTAAGAAGCGAAGTACAAATGTTATTAATGATTGAATATAATCAAACGCAAAAGAAAAGAAAATTTAACCTCTCAGTTGGCCTATTAAAAATGTGGTATTCATTTCGTTGAATGGTAGTGCGAGTATCAAGAGAATTTGTGTTCGAGTCAATAAAGATTTTTAACATTGATTTATTGGTATTAATTGCATGGTGTTGTGATACTTGTTTTCCTATGACGGCACATTACTGCAGGAAACGCGTACTGGTAATACAGACCGCAATGAAATTATTTATGCTGATTTCGACAATCGACGTTCCCCTGAGAAAAACGTGACATGCATGTGTTGGTATATTGTTATTATTATTATTATTATTATTATTATTATTATCCTTTTTATCACCTTTATGCAGAGTATTTACATTATATGCCTGAAACAAGCCATGTTTCTAGGCTATATAGTGTTGCAGCTGTTCTGTATTTATAGTTTGTTCTATATGAAATGTTGTTTCACCCGTGAAATATGTTTTGTACTTTAACATTAGCACTTTCCGTAGTATGTGTGCAGTGCCAAATATGGCTGTTTTTCGTAGTTCCTTAACTCCGTGCTTTCCTGTTATGTTGTTCAGGTATTGTCTGTGTAATTTTGAAATGGTTCAAGTCGCCACTATTATTTCCGGTATCACTTTTGCTTCCACATTCAACATGTGTTGAATTTCTATTATGAGGTCTTTATATATTAAAATCTTCTCGGGTCCTTTATATTATTATTATTATTATTATTTCTTGCAGTTGCCTCCTATTTCCGAAATATACATTTTGAAGACTGTAAAATGCCTCAGACCTTCTACGTATGTTGGGCTGTACACTATTCCTACTTTTATAATAAACAACTGTTTCACAATATTTAATAATAAATTCAATCCCCAACATCATGGCTTCTCAAAAGTCAAATCCACAACTACTAATTTGGTACACTGTCTTACTTTATTTACTATCTAATCAGTTCTCAAGGTCAAGTTGATTCGATTTATTTTTATCTTAGCACTGCATTCGACCTTGTCTCTCATTCTATTTTACTCCATAGACTTTCTACGCATGGGCTATCTGATGGGTATATAAACTGGTTTCGTACTTAGCTTCAAAATGGCAGTCTTCTGTACACATTTTAGACATCTTCTCGTCACCTTTCGAAATCCTTTCGGGTGTCCTACAACGATCTCGCTCAACGTTCTGTGCTCTTTAATGTACTCATTAAGGACCCCTGCAATGCCATTAAGTATTCCAATTACAATCTCATAGTATTAACAAATGCCCATATTTTACTAATACACAGGGTGTTTCAGGAGGAATAGTAAATATTTTAGAATGTGGTAGTATGGACTATACCGAGTAAATAAGTTCATATAAACATGTGTCCAATTTTCAGTTGGTGTGGAGATACAGCTGTTTGAATGTTACGCATAAAAAACCTTACAAAAGTATGAAGGAAAGACAAATGACATATTGATTGCATTTATTGGTTATCTAAATTATCTCAATAAACTGCAACAGTTAAAAGTAAGCGTTCAAAAATCCAACCATCGAAATCAATGCACTTTTCAACCCTCTTGACAACAGTACTTGTAGCTCTCCTGAGGTCGTCTTGGCGTTCTTGCTTTATGAAGGCAGCACTCTTCATAATGCGAGCGACCAATCCATCTCTTGCGTTTACTTTTTCTTTGTAGAATTCGCTTTTCATCCATCCCTACAGACAAAAGTGTAATCTGTACGCGCCAATTTCAAACAGCTGTATCTCCACACCAATTGAAAATTGGACACATGTTTGTATGAACTTATTTACTCGGAATAGAACATACTACCACCTCCTAAAATATTTACTATTCCTCCTGAAACACTCTGTATATTTCACCTAATTGTCTCCTACGCGTTTCGGCTGGTCGCCATCTTCAGGGAGCTCACAACCAAATAGCTTAAAACTTACAGCAGTAAAAACGAAGAATTCTTATCTTAGTAATTAACCAACTTGATGCACAAAATTTTGTTTTACAATAAGTTTATTTCATGACTACATGTTTCGAACACCGTGTGCTCATGATCAGGAGGTCAA
>Ga0123352_10002876_pt1 | contig 24468 bp, 17 predicted proteins | sample TergutLab28metaG_FD_89700 | JGI IMG/M metagenome (GOLD analysis project Ga0123352, IMG submission 89700) | Labiotermes labralis P1 segment gut microbial communities from Petit-Saut dam, French Guiana - Lab288 P1 | ecosystem: Host-associated > Arthropoda: Insects > Digestive system > Gut ...
ATATGTAATAAAACGATGTGCGATGAAAACATAAAGCCAGACAAATTAAACAAGATGTATGCAGACGTAGTTCAGTCGTAGCTAGCAAACATGGACTTTTTAGTGCGGACAAACAGGGGCCGGCAAGTGCCCCCCCCCCCCCCCCCCCCCCCGCCACAATTTTGTCACCATTGTAGCACCAGCCGCGGTGTTATCTTATCCCAGTTTATGACAAGTACCGCGTAGTTGTGCATTAATCTACATATTACGGTCGTATTAACGTGGCCGTGTGGTGGGAGTTTGATTTCCTTGGACGTGTGATAAAATGCGTCGTAACGGACAAAACGGGACACGAACTGGAAGGTGTGGGAATGAGTTTCTGCTTCGTCAGCATATTGTACGTTTTCCCGGCATGAACAACGCCAAACTGCCGTTCACGACAATACGTGGAACTTCACGAAGTTGCAGTCTCTTCCTGCACCGTCTGGTGGGTGTAAGCCAGTTTCATGTCTTGGGTACGCGATTGATTTCCTACGCCCTTGTCATTGTTTTTCAGTGCTCCCCAGTACGCTACCGAGCCTTCCGTCAAAAATGTGTTTCCCCATTACTTTCTAAACCGAAACCCCTGTGTTTAAAGTGAACCTTTCTCTAACGTCTCCGAGACACTTGCGCAGCGTTGGAATTAACACGACACTGCGAGGTTTTGGCACAAAACTCGTTCGTAGAAGGCATCCAGTTCCGTCTTCCGACTGGGGCCGAGGTCTAAGTGCTGAAACTACTGTACCACTCCTTCCCCTTCTAATAGTTCGGCGATATTTTCTGCACAGTTGTTAGAACCCTGGCCGCTGCCTTGCTTGCCCTTGCTAGAGCTTTCGACAACGGAATGATTTAAGACCGTTCCTGGTTTATGTCCTTGCAGAACTGTAGGACGTAGTACAATTGTAATGGCTTTGTACGGAGGTCGTACGCTGTTGCGCAATTTCGTACGCCACGTTCGCTTCCTGTAGCATCGCTACGAAACTAAAGGGTAATTTCCTTTATACACGGTGTGCATCTGCAGGTCATAATTAGCTTACGTCATCAATCAACAGGGTAGTTTGTCGCGACAACCACTCCTGGCTCTTGACAGCCACGTGCTGAGACCACAAACATTTTTGCGAAATTTATATATGCGGACGTGGCAATATGTTTGTGTGTCATGTAATTCTGTAGTCAAACTGAATCGAAATCAGTTGTACGTGCACGTAGCAAAGTGTTAACGTAGTGTCTAAAGAGGAAGTCATTTGGTGAGCTACCCACGACCGAAGGACACTCTGGTACAGTTGTCCACGCGGTGTTTGTTGGATTCCGGGCTCGATTCTCATTCCCGGAGCTGAATATTCTGATAAAGCCACGAACCCTTACATACAAATCTCCCCCTCCCCCTCCGCCTCCCACGCCATATCTTCGTTGTATCCCATTCTACGACTCTACGGAACAAAGCTGTGCAACTGTGGAAACGTATTTAAATAATTTAAGTGCCGTTGGTTTTCATGCAACGCAACATACCACAGGGACGTTACGCGTCGGAGGTTGCACAGATGTACGAATTTCTCACGGTTGTGTGCGTGCGTTGGAGGATTTTGAAATGCGAGAAATTCTTGAATTTTTTGTGTTGCAAAACCTACACCAGAGAAGTGGTGCGAATTTGAAATCAGTCGTGTAAAATTCGGTGTAGTAGGAGATGACAACGTTCCCACGAAATTCGTATGAAGCTCTTTTTTGTGTTCAATTGTTTAAATCATTTTAGAGCTTAACTGTGCATATCCAGTTTGGCCGTCTTCCCTGCAGTAAGTTTTAGCATTACCAGGTTTATCGCTCTTCATTTGAGTTATTTTTCTTACAATATATATCATACAGCCACTGCAGGTTGTACCCCCCTCCCCCTGCATATTTAGCCTTGTTGCCATTGCTTGCATGGAATATTAATCCGAATAACAGGAAGCTCCGAGTGTGTTTTGACATTTTTAAATCTGCCCGTGTATAGTGTGTTGGAAAGCAGACGGGACAGTAACAATTTTGAACTATAGTAGCGACCTTTTATATACAGTATTTAGTCTTCTAATTTCGTCGTAAATCCAGTTTCCTTACGTCGTCGGCAGTTGTTTAAATTTTGAAACTTGCAGCTTGTGACTCATAACTTGCTTGCTCAGCGGGGAGCGGGGCAAGTAGTAGTCAGAAGAAAGCCGGATAACGTCGCAGCGTGCGCATTCCTTGCATTCCGCCGTTGTGTCAAGGTACAATTCTTCTGCTGTAAACCCTGCCTGCGTTTGCGTTCTGTAGGTTGGTTTTGCTTATTTGTAACAGGACATTTACTTCTAGACCGATTACTTAGCCGACTTGTACAATTTTTCTCTTTCTCATGTTTTTATTATCACCTACACTGTTCACGGACCAGCATACAAAAGCACAATATTTAGGCGATTAATCTTTTGGCGCCGGAATTATTTTTTTTAAATTTTAGCACACCCTGTATATAAAATGTGAATAATACAGGAACCAAATACTTTAGAATTACGAAACAAACTGCATTTTGAAGAGAAAAAAAACGGAGAGTATATACCATGTTTAAAATATTCAGTGCCTATATTTGTTGAATAAATACATAAAATGCAACTTTAGAGGTTAGCGGTGCGGTGTGACCACTATAGTTGACATTAGGCGTCAGAAGGTTAAATATCTTCTTTTCCTGATTCTTAAATTAGCCCCTCCTGTTGGCATATTGTGAAAAACGTGAGCATTGAGTATAATATCCCACTGTAAATGGAGAAAATTCTTCACAAACGGAATTCTGCTACGCACTTCGTGCTTACACATGACCTTTCTTCTTCAGTTACAATGTTACACACAATAGCCCTACTGCTGTTCGCATCGAACCGGGAGCATTTTGAAAATGCGTATTTAGTTGATCCAAAGATGTTTGTTACGGTTGATTAGTCAGTAATTGGCCTACTACCATATCTGCATTTTTCGATTACCGGTAATTTCGGAAGTAGGGCTTCCAGGGCTAGGAGAACGTTGGCTGACCTTTCGTCGGCGTAAAAGATAATCCATGGAAATCACCGCTCTCTTGCAAGGCATTTGACAGAAGTAGAGCACAGACGTTCTCTAGATGCGGGCACTACATGCAACGTGGCCGAGACATAAACATAGACGCATTGATGAGCTGCTGAATTTGTGTTTTCTTCTGACACCGGGTTTGCGCCGATATGGAGCTGAAATGGTCACTTTTTTAAAATATACATGTACTGCTTTAATTCCCGCAACCCCTTGCAAGATCGTTTTTCCTCGTGTTGGTAGCTTGCATAAAGTAATTTTTGCAGTTCACTTTCAGGTATTTAGTTTTGATCCTCACCCAATATTGTTCGGGTGATAAAATCGGGAAGAATGAGATGGGTGGGGCATATGGGGCGTACGGAGGAGAGGAGAGGTGTATACAGGATTTTGGTGGGTAAACCGGAGGGAAAGGGACCACTTGGGAGCCCCAGGCGTAGATGGGAGGATAATAATATTAAATGGATCTTCAGGAAGTGGGATGTGGGGGTATGGACTGGATCGAGCTGGCTCAGGATTGGGACAGGTGTCGGGCACTTGTGAATGTGGCAATGAACCTTTGGGTTCCGTAAAATTCTGGGAATTTCTTGACTTGCTGCAAACCGTTAGCTTCTCAAGAAGGACTCTGCCCCTTGGAGTAAGTAAGTAAGTAAGTATTTAGTTTTGATGGTGACTTCCCGCAGTGCAAGACAAGAGGGTGTCATTGTGAAAAATATTTTTTTTTAAGGGACAAGTGCCGTGAGTGCAAATGAATTACAGACAAAATGTGATCGTTGTTCGCGGTGCTCCATCGAGAAATCGTGTCATGACTTTGGTACGAAACAAGTCCAGTGCTGTGGAACGTAAGCGTGCAGCGAGTTCCTCGAACCGTGCGGCGTGTGGAGGCAGCAGTTAACAGCAGTCGATGGAAGTCAGTTTCTCGTTTCGAACGCATACCACGGATTCTTGATGCAGCATCGCAGTCGTAACTTTGTAGTCAGTAATTATGCCTGTGCACGTTCACATTCATAAACATCGTTAACCTCTTAGCGCCCTCTGTTCGCTGGTGTACGACACTAGTTCACGCCTGATGCTGTCAAAGGAAATTCTCTTTACTTCACGCATGCGTACATACGTTAAGAAGTGGCAGTCTGGGCAGTTAAAAATTAGAGTTTGGCCTGCCGTGAAGTCTGTATATGTGCATTCTTCCTGCCATGAGCCCCAAATATGACGTTTCATAAAATTTAAATAGACTGGACGCTATGACAAGGAAGTGACAAATTTGGCAACGTTGTTTCCTCGAATATGTCCCATCGTTTAACACTGCGTCTGTATGATCTTGTGATGCGCACTCAACGCTTACAACGTTGCCACGTCTTTCTTATCGCTTTTATACTCCCTGTGCTGTTGGAATTTTATTACAGCATAAGGCTGCAGTGTTAAAAACTTACAAAAATTATGTTCACTTTTGGTGAAATTCTTTATTCATAACGACATAAATTTACTTGTTATTTAAATGGGCGTTCTACTGGGCATCAGTACTACGGATTGAACACGAATGGAAAGACAGAACTCGGGATGCACAATAGATGTAGTAGCAAAGCATGAGGAGAGTTTTCGTAATTTAGATTTTATGAACTGTATTCTTCATGTATTACAGTAATGGAAAAGCTAGACATGAGAGACCTAAGTGTAGAAGGGAGTTTAAGAGGCCTGTTAGACCGACCGTAAATGGTTGTGTGTTTGTATGTACCGTTCCTGTTTTTGTAACTAGAGCCTAAAGGAGTTTTCGTGCGGCTGTGGGTTTCTTCGTTAGGTGAACAACTCGCGGGGGGGTGGGCTTGCAGATTAGGGCATGTGAACTGGATGTTGGCTGTGAAGAATTTCATTGCGGTGCTTGCCTTTGCTTTGTTGTTATAACAACCCTGTCTTCTGTTAATTCGACTTCCTATAAAAGTGTGTTTTAGCCGTAAAAGAAAATTGAGCTGTGTTTTGAAACACGTTTTTGGACTCTGCGCACATTTAGCGTGTTGCTGTAATTGGCTGTATACGCGGCTGAATTCCAGAAAGTCCTGTGGTCCATTAAGGTCTAATTTGTGTGTACCGGAGTTCAGGATGTCGGGGTCTAATTATTTACTTTTCCTCCGTTTGATATTTGCCTGTGTCGTGAAATCGTGTTTAATCAGCACGAATAATTCATGAATCAAAAAACAGGTTTTAGTACATAATTTTTTTCTCGCATCCATAATTGCCCGCCCCTGAACTGGGGACAATCTTGACCACCGAGTTTGGAATTCAAGTGCTTTTATGCATTGCCTCTGGTGTTTCTTAATACGAGGGGCGAACGTCGGTTAGAGTCAGGCGCTCCACTTCTCTTCGGTTATGTGCGACGCAAATTAAGGGCATTTGTTTGCGAAGAGGGTGCAGAGGAGATTATTTGGATCTAAGAGGAAGGCAGTAAGATGATGGAGGACATTGTAGTCTATAGTGCGGAATATCACGTTGAAATTCTAAGTGTTGCTGTTTGCCAAATGCTGTTAGGATGGCCAAATAAAAAAAAAAAAGTTACACCAAAAACCGGTAGACTGATTTACGTGTCCCTTACAGTGCAAATGATTTCAGTTTTGCGGGAGAAAGTGCTTAAGTATAAAAGTCGCATAGGACAATGCGGAAATTGCTTTACACTGCCGGAAGTAAATTGTTCCTTGAAATTAAAAGACATAAAACTAAGTAGGCCACTGGATACATGTACAGGTGAGCATGACGGCGTAGCGTTGACATTTCTGTAGTGGTACCTTGACTTTTGGTTTCATTTAGCTCCAGTGCCCCCGTCACTCGGCACTCTTTGGCCAAAGAGTCAGTTGGTCAGAATAGTTATATAGTAGTTTGATCGTGTGTGCGTGCATTTAAAATGGGGTGCATAAATGCCACGCTCCAGGTCACCCGGGCGATCAACAAATTTTGTACGCTGGCGCCTAATACTTTTTGGGTCCATAGGATAGAACTTGCTTCATGTCACAATAAAACAGAGAGTTTATTACGTCAAAAACACAACAATATTATATGAATTATTGGTATTTTGTTTAGGTATTTAGACCATCTTCAGGCCAACGTTTCTAAGTAAGAAGCACAATTCGTGCGTACAGTACAATGTACTGTGGGATCCCATATTACTTAAAAGGTGTACGCGAAACAGATTAAGAAAATAAAAGTTTATGTAAAGGTTAAATACTATTGGTTAAGTTGTATTACATCTAAAACAATGTATAAGTATTTATGATCAGTTAAGAACGTACTATGATTCGCTCTTGAAGGTATGTCAAATGTTCACAATAATATTCAGGTGGTAGATTTTATCCAGAATTCATGTTCGTGTAGACACTCAAGTTCAAGGTAATATATACAGTACGTAATTTGAATTGGTTATATGTGTGTGGTGTGTGTGTGTGTGTGTGTGTACACGCAGGTTCGCTAAATTACGAAACTCTTTACCATACGTCGAGGTTATTAGGTATCTGGTACACATGTACTATAAAATTATATATTAAACAAGTTCGTGGGTATGTTGGACAAATGAAAGTCTGGTAAGATTACAGTAGTTATTTTCCCATGAAGGTGATTGATTTTAAGTAGAGATGAGAATCCCGACGTGTGTGTGTGTGTGTGTGTGCGCGCGCGCGTGTAAGTTGTGCTGTAGCTTGTGACGAGTCATCTTTACATGAACCTTAATATTCTTAATTAGTTTTGCGTACACCTTTTAAGTAATATGGGATCCCACAGTACGTAGTACGCACTGATTGTACCTCTTACTTAAGAACGTTGGCCTGAAGATGGTCGAAAAGAGACCGAAACATGTTGCCATAACAAAATACCAATAATCATGTAATATTGTTGTGTTTTTGAGATAATAAACTATTTGTTTTATTGTGAAAATTGAAACACAGCGGGTTGTCTTCGATTTAAAAAAAAATGCTTCATGTCGCCCGTTTGGTGTCTGGAATTTTGAAGTGGCTGCTAAATTTTTGGAAAATTTGTGTGCCTGTACATATTTAAGTATCTGAGAACAACTGTACTTGTAATGGATAAAACCAAGGACCCCGGGGTAAAAATTAAAATAAGTTGTCGTCAACGTGGATGGCTCTTTTCCAGAACACTTCAAACTGATTTAATGTATACAAATAACAGCTGTTTTTCCTTTATTTTGTAAGACTTCTACCCTGAGAGCAAAAGAGCCATAAAACGGAGCGGTGAAGGCAGTGTTTGAACATAGAGGGGCAGAGAATTATCTTTGACTTTTTCCATCGTATTTTTTCTGGTATGGCCATTAACATTTGCTGGGATTGGAGGAACTTGAAAACTGTTAGTGAAGGAAACGTTTAACAGACTTACTTACCAGTAGAAGAATTATCAGTGAAATGATGTTCGATGAGGGAGGTCAGTTATAATGTGAAGTACGTTTAATTTGCAATTGTATTTTATTGTGGCGAGGTTTGTGTGTATTTGTTTTGATCCGCATGTTCCTAAGTCTAACTTCGATATGTTAGATGTGACGTTTCCACGGCAATGGTTAGTAATGTTGCGGTACTCTGGGTTGTGGCTCCGTGCGTTTTGATATGCTTAAAGTTTTGGAAGCAGTCTGCTGCTTCCCGTATCCAGAAGGTTCCTGTACGCCGATGGTGCCCATCTGCCACTGCACATCACATCCCAGGAATCCTGATCTCACAGTTTTGTGTCTTTTTAGTATTGATTCTTCATTTATTTCCCGATGCTTTGCACTGAATGTATTGTATAACATTGAATATTATAATAACCGCGAATTACAGAATGCGAAAGATGTGCAGGGAAGTGATAATGACGTTTTTACAAGGACAGTAATGCAACATTCGCTTGTAATAAGACCACGAAAAAGATGGGTCTGTTACGCTATCCTTTGAGGTTGAGTTTGTGACCTCCAAAATACGAATTGGAGCGGGAATCACTACTCCGTGTCATGATAAAATACAGTGGCCGCGCGTTTTGAAAGCCATTACATTTAAAATAGTAGACTGTCGTCCTTGGTGCATCATACCGTTAGCCAACTGCGATGTTCAGATGCACATGCTAGCTGGAGTTGTTTCTTTTTAGATGACACGTTTTGATGGCATGGAATAAGAGATGGTCATTATTCTCCAGGAAATGCTGTACGTCTTCGCGCGCAGTTTCTGACACCTGGCATCACGATGAACGTGAAAAGCATAATTGATTGCCTCTGGGCTAAATTGCGAAGGATACCATTCAGACGTAAGGGAGAATGATGGTATAGTTCCACGTATTCCTGCTGCCGGCATTGGATTAACGTGAGCGGAAACCGTCGCACCCCAACCGCTTTACTCCTGGAGAAAGAACTGTACCCATTGCATAGGGGCTGGCCACAGAGCTTGCCTTGTGGCAGTAGAAAAGACAGCGCCTAACCTTCCCGACGATCAGACCGAGATCATCCACCCCATGACCAGTTATAATACTGACTGGGGTGCTGTCTGTAACAAATGTCGATGATTATCAGAATAGGATACCTACAGGATCCGTACCTTATCTGGCGCGTTATCGTTTGGTTACTTCCTGTCGGTTACCTTGTCTTATTGGAACTTGGCTGAATCACCAAGCCGCCTGAAACCAATCTGTCGGGCAGATGTTACTCGCCTGTAGTCGTGAAGTTATAAGTCGCCAGTTGGAATTAAATCTCGGCGCTAGGTCGTGGGTTTTTGTACAGCGTACGTGTATTCTTAATACCGGTCAGGGACAGACTGTCTTAAATTGAGACGAAAGTTTTCCAGATGCCCCCCTTCCATTCCCGACAGCATTTTACGCGAAAAGTTTCGAATACCAAGTCGGCCTCGTTCCAGTGAGGAAGATAACACGCAGACGACACGTGCTGACGGAATAGGTGCCACATTGGCGACGTCGCCAAGAAAGTCGTTGGTTTGACGCGAAAAGCAAACGGTTGTGTCTGCATCATCAGTACGAATTGCAACAGTTGTATCTAAATAAGACAAATGCGTGTGGTTAAAAAATTCTACGAAATAAATCGTGAAGCAGCAGTGATCCCCCACCCCAACAGTAAGGCGTTGCAAAAGCTCATGGCACGTTGGAATGTATTCGTTACTAACCGCGCACCAAATTTCTTATATAATTAATAATCATGCCGTTGTAGCACAAAGTATCACTTACTTAAAACCATTTAATCAAATGACAACATGCTTTTCTGAATGCTCTCTTTCTTATCACCTCCAGTTCGTGGATTATTACTGTAATCGTTATTGTTTGGCGCTGTCAAATAAAACCCTCTCAGGGATTATTGGATGTATTTTTTTATCTGCGCACATTATGACATCAGTTGTGGCGGAGCGTATGATTTTTAATTAAATTGTGTGCGTGTTTCTTTTGTGACGGTGGCGGTGTGTGGCGTCTGCGTTTGCCAGGTTTGGACGCGTGCTGTTTTCGCTTGGAAATAAAAATGTATTGTAATAATCTTCGCACTGATGAAAGTAAGCCTGCATAATGCATTGTTTTCAGTTCACCAGCAGAACTTTGATTTGAAATGAACAACGTGTGTGTTGCGTGTGACACGTGTCTGCAACCCCACCTGACGATGAGCGGTGCTCAGCCTGCCGACACGCGAAACTCTCTGCGTAGTGACCAACGATATGAGCCACATAAACTGCGGAGTCACGTAATCGTCGGAGAGACAAGGAATACGTCGCCCGAGAAGTAATATTGACAAAGTAGAAGACAAAGAAGGTTCAGTAATTTTGTGAAGAGAAATCATCCCATATCTCTGAGGCTGTCTCAAGGAAGACCGATTCCTTGGCTTTCCGCTGAACTATAAGCCGCTATGCGTACTTGCAGTGAAGTTGACCACAGCCTGCGTTTGCGAGATCCATTGGGTTCGTACCCGAACATTTCTCGACGTCAGCATCAGCACATTTAGATGCCCTACATTTGTCAGATTAGTGTCCTTATATTCCCGTAATGCTTATCTTAAGGCGGATTATTGCATTTAGACTCTGAAGTGTTGTGTGTGGCGTTTGAAAATTCAGCAGTTCTTCGAATCCGTATATTCCCAAATACTACACGCATTGAAGCCTTCGACATGTGTCCGACCATTCGGGACTGAGCTTTTTTAAAGTAATGGCCACCTGCAACGTATGGAGGCATTAGAAAACTAAGAAGAGAGGCATTTTGTACTTCTCGTATTTACCCCATCCATGTGATCAGAATAACACTGCTTTTGAGGTTTTGGAGTGAGGAATATACTGCCAGTGCAGTCGGACGTGAAGGAACAAATAGTGTTGTCTATGGTCATAAATGTTAGCTACGGTCCTCGGGTACGTGCGACATGGCGAAAGTAAGTTTTGGTATTTGTTAATGAAGTTGCTGTATCTTCTTACAGAAATATAAGACGTTATTCTGAAGCGGTGAAGTAGAAGGTGCAAGTTACACAGAATATGAAACAGAAAGGCAGCTGCCTCACTACCGACGTGAAAATGGCGACTGTATTGCGCAGTGGGGCTGTGTAGTGACCGCGTTGCTTATTTGGTCGCAATAGCCCCGCCCTACCATGGATAAATTACGTACATTTATTTAAACACAGGGGGCAATAATATCAGGCGCCAGGTTGCCCGGCTATTAAATTGTGTACACTGACGCCTAATATTTGTGGGTCCTCGGCATGGAATTTGGTTCATGTCACTCCTCGAGCGCGTGAAATTTTGAGGTGACTTCTAGCATTTTGGAAAATTTATGACCCTCCGTGGTTATATTTGTATAAATGTGAAAAAGGGGATGTTATACAAAGGCGCGAATGTTCATATCTCTTCAGGGCTGATATAAACATTGGCTCTGGAGTTCTCCAGATAACCTCGGTTTTCCACGCCGCCTTTGATCTAATTGCATCATACCCAGAACCGGTAATCGCAGATCAAGTGCTTTATCGTGGTGCCAAGTGAAGTGATCCTCATCTTTGGGTCTTCCTGTAAATATTGGCGGCCGTTCAGTATCGTGTTGCAGACCGCTGTGTCATGCTGTACGTATAATGTCGGATGTAACGTTGTACACGTAGTATGGGAGCACAGTTTGATGCATCTTATGCTTTTGTATCTTTTTAAATCATTGGTGAACACTTTGGGGAGGGTACATAGGAATTTTACAATAAATGTGCATTTATCCCGCATATAAGTGATAACATTTTGAATAAATGCATATCTTGAGCTATTTTCTTGTGAGTCATATTCACAACATTAACGTTCAGTTCTTTCATATCCATCCCAGCTCAGAAATTCTTACTTTCCCGATGTGTGAAATGCACCACTAATAACAGAGCGTTGAGAGTGGGTAAAATTCTTTGAGTAGGACACATCGCGGTTTCTTCCTTCATTCTTTACATTTCTCTTACACAGTAAAAAGCATCGTAATAGCTCAGTGTTTGGCAGGCGTTAAGAAATCTGATAAATGTAGTCCGATGTATCCGGACATACCCTTCCGAAATTAAAGCGTAATTGTTCACCCGTAATTGAAATGGGATTGCAGTTAGGTTCAAGCCGGTGTTGAATATCTGCGTGTGACGAGCTTCAGGAGTGTAATTTGAGAGAAATAAGTAAACTGGTAGCGAAAGGGTGTAATGACTCGGAAATACGTTATATGGTAGCAAAAGTACGCGAAAATAGTTCATTAGCGCTGTCCGAGACACACGTTTTAGCTAGAGTAATAGGTCTGTAACGGGGGGGGGGGGGGGATAGGAGCGGCATGGCGAGGTTGTTGGCAGAAAGGAAGACGCCCGTTATGTCGCTGTAAAGAGGATGTTAAACACATATTGTTAAGCAGTTCAGGAACTAGAAAATGGAGAACGGAATTAATAAATAAAAAGTGGTTGAGTGTGAGGTAGGAGGTAACTTCAAAGAACCTACTAAAATGCGCTAGTAAAGCTGTGATTGTAGATCCCTGTAGGTATTTAGACGAAGTTGAATGTAAGTGGTTTAATAAGATAAAGGAGTGCAAATAGTGCATGTCTTTAATGGAGAGGGAGATGCCACATTGACAGCCTCGGTAGGCAGGCCCAAGAAAAGAAGGATGGACTGAAGTAAAATGTGAGGAGCTTCTTGCGTGGGCCAGTTCTGCAAACGGAAACGACAATTGAAAACACGTAATCGGTAAATTGTTGGTCATTTGCAATACAGAACCGGCCAAAGCTGTGGATTAACACGTCATTCGTGTCAAGAGTTCAGGATTTTATTTCGTAATTAGCTTAGTTCGTAATCTGTATGCTAATAGAGACTTCCGGAAGAGGGTTATGAAGTTCAAGTTCCCAATTCGCGAGATGGATTCAGAATTTGAGAGATGAAGGCTGTGATAATGAAACAACTACCCATCCTGGCTTTGCTGCGCTGCTGACGTCAAAACGAAATCGCGCACGTCTCCTGCATGTATAACAGCCCACAAGTCAACGGTTGGCAGCAGTTCAACTCCTTCAGACTCAAGTCTGGTCTGTTCCCAGCCATAGGCCCCCATGGAGAAAAGAGGCATGCTAGGTTTGGTATTAAATTTCTTGTCCAAACCGAGACGAAGAAATGATGATCATGATATGTGTGAAGAGCATCCTGCCATCCACCCCTGCGCGAAGTAACAATAAATTGCAATCAGCGTTTTGAATTGCTAAGAAAAGGGAAAGCCAGTTTCAGCGCCATTGCGGTAGTAGATCGTCTGAGCAGTAGAATTACAGCTTCAGCCTTCGCCCGGGTTTGAAACTTCGTGCGTTTTTCAGTGTTGTCTTGTGTCTTAGATCTAGAATTGCTTTTTTGAGTTATAGTGTCTGCAAAAATGGGGAAAAGGCTACTCAGGCTACACGGGCGTAAATGGTGGGATAATATTAAACGGATTCTTAAAGAAATGAGTGTGAAGGTTTGCAGTCGGTTCAGACAATAGGGGCCAGCGGCAGGCTAATTTGAATATCGTAGTAAGTGGGGAAACTGTACTGACCAGCTGACCGGCTGCTAGCTTATCTAAAAAAAAGGACGTTGTTTCATTTAGTATAGTTACTTGCATGCAGTGAACTAGCTATACTTACTGGACGAAACAAACCGCCGTTCGAATCGGATACGTAACATGAAGAAGGTGAAAAAGGAGGAGGAAAGTTGCTTCTCCGAGATTCGGCCGCCATTCGTCAAACATTGCCGTTACATTCCTGCGTTACCTAGTGGCCGTCAGAATTGTAGTTGGCGAAGACTAGGATCTGTGGGGAAACGGGTGACAGTTGTGACATGTGGGATATTCTTGTATGTTACAGTTCGTAAGAGTGAACGGGACAACTGTAATGATATTTAGAGTTTTCGCAGCTGTGTTACCAACGTTTGGCAGGATTCTGAGGCCTCAGTGTTCAGGGTTTTCCATACGAGGCTGCAAGTCAGTTGTGTGAGGTAATGGCGGTGAGGGTTAAGAAGGGTTGGGGGTGTCATAAGACCCATATCTTGTGACCATGTACCTGCTGAACCGGATGATGTCATACGGAGATGGAATGAATGTTGTTGTATCCCCTACATGCCACCGGTACCAAGTTAAAATCACGGAAATAATACGGAGAGTCGTGGGTTCCCAAGATCACGTTACTTTTAAAATTTTAAGTGAGTCCGACAGTACGCATGTATCTTGGAGTGAGATATGTGAAGGCACCTGACACCTCGGCAAATTGTGTGTCCAAAACAGGCAGTCCTGTGACCTCGTGCCTCGTGTCAACTTTGACACTTGCCTCGAGACGCTGTATTCCTATTGACCGTGGCGGTTATTGGATCACTGTACAGCAAACATGTAGAACCGCTTTGTGGAGGAAGTCATGGCCCATGGGTTGTACGGAGTGCGCCGGCCCGAGACGTGGTAGCCCCGGGAAAGCTGATAATTTGGCTCCTCTTATAACCATTATTATCCATTTTTCGTCCTAGGACAGGGCTGGTGAATCGTTTTGACAGCGGGTGCCCAATTGGAAATTATTTTCGGATAAATTATTTCGCGTGTGGAAACCTGAGTTTACTAGCACCATATTTCTGGATTACAGTGACGTCTTAGTGCCCCGTATAGGTTAGCGTTCCGGACAGCTGCCCGGTTGGACGGCCACTTAATCCGGCCCTGGCCGTACGTTGTTTTGTAATATGCATTACTGTACATTTACCACGTGAAGTGACTTTTAGGACATATGTACTTAAATGTGAAAGGAATGTGGGAAACCGGCGTCTCATTGAAGCACAGTCCGTGTGGGATTTGTTGTGGACAGAATAATACTGGTTGTTGTTCGAGTGCACCTACTTAAGTTTTCTTTTGACAATCAACATGCAAATTCCGCTTGCTCATTTCTCACCACCCCGGACATGTGCAGAAGGCCTGACAAGCCGGCGGGTTCATTATGAGTTTGGACCTAGAACAAATTAAACCAGATATTACAAAGAAATCTAATCTTAGGATTTGATGATGCCATCTCCGTACTAAACGTGTTTGTTATGCTGCCCAACGTCATCTCTGGTCTACCACATGTATCGACTGTAGCATCGTTTTTCGTTCGTCAGTCAGGTTTGTGGGAGCATTGTTTTCGAACATGATGCACGTTGTGCATGTTACACCCCTCGAAGTGTGAATTGTTTGCTCGTTATGGTGGTAAGGGTGTATATATACCATTATGTTCATATTCATAGGGGTCGGGAGACGTAAAAATACACTTGTTCATGTGTATTTTTTTCTGCCCAGTTATGCCATTTAGTACATGTTACTCGTTAAGACATGAACTTCACCCTCACACAGCGGTCGTTCCAAATGATTTTATTTCTTATGTCAGGTGTACCCCTTCTAAGTCTCTTGGACCTTCTTAGTGCACATAATAGTGCAGAGGAAGCAGCACATCGACTGCGGATAAATTGGGATAGGTTAGCAGTAATATTCGCATGGTGTTGGTTCGGTATTTGTGGCGTTTCACTTTGTCATACGGAGTGTAGATGTTAGAAGTACCAGAGATACAACGAATGTGGAACCTGAAAAGTACGATTGTACCAGTAATAATTAGAGCCACTGGAATAGTAACGAGAAGTTTAAAGGAAAATTTGGAAACTATACTAGGAAAAAACTCGACAGATTCACTACAAAAGACAGCTATACTTGGAACATCACACATAATACGGAAAGTACTGCAATGTGAAGCTTGAAGCCTGAGCGGTGGGGATCACCGCTGGTTGAAGAGAAGTACCAGGAAGAAATGCCTGTGACAAGAGACATACATATTGTATAATAATAACAATATAGACAAAGACGTTACAGCAAATAGACCAGATATAATAATTAAAAACAAAAAGAGAAAACATGCGCATTGATAGATCTGGCAGTACACGCTGACAGAAATGTCGTGCAAAAGGAAGCGGAAAAGAACTTAAAATACAGGAGTTTAAATATAGCGATACCAATGAATGTGGAACCTGAAATGTACGATTATACCAGTAATAATGAGAACCACCGGAATAGTAACGAGAAGCTTAAGGAAAAATTGGAAGATATACCAGGAAAACATTCGATAGATTCACTACAAAAGACAGCGATACTTGGAACATCACACATAGTACGGAAAGTAATGCATTGTGAAACTTGAAGCCTGAGCGGTGGGGATCACTGCTGTTTCAAGAGAAGTACCAGGCAGAAAAGGCTGTGACAAGAGACGATAATACAAATAATATTAATAATAATAATAATAATAATAAGTGGACTCTAAGAACAAAAGTGATACCAGTAACAACAGGGGCAACCGGAACCATTCAGAAAATTCCTGAGCAACATACCGGGAAAGCACAAAATCAAGGAACTGCAGCAAACAGCCATATTGGGCACTGTACACGTATTTCGAGAAGAACTAATGTAAAAGTGCGAAACATTCAGAATGAAAAATTACATGTACCATAAATTGTAGTTACAGAATAACCGCAACGTTATATATCGCAGAAGCAATGTGTGTTTCATATATAATTGTAAATACCAAAGGTGATAAATAATATAATAATGTAATGGGCAGATTTCATTTAATGGAAATCAAACTTCGTGGACCTCTGATACTCTTGTTTCCATTTACTGTGTCTACACGTGATCAGCCGGTGTGTAATCTTCATAATACATAGTTACAGTTTGGGTTAACGAACCAACTCCGCCTAGCCGAGTCCTCCGTGAGAATCTGATAGTTGCCCCTTTGGTTTGGAATTTTCCTGCCTTTTGTGGAACCCGAACCTCACCATTTGTTCCTGTAATGAAATCCGACTGATGCAGGTCACACCCAATCATCTTATTTGTGTGGGTCCATTGTAAAAGTCTGGCTGCCCTGTAGGCCTATGCCTAGGTCCCCAAGTTGTCTCGTCCCATCCAATTTTTCGGCCATGATTATGTATGAATTTATTTCCTTCATTATTTGCCCATAGCATTCCTCTTCACCTGTAACGTTTGGTGAAGGGTTCGTTTTGTGAATCTCCTTATGTACCTTTTCTTCTGCAAAATGGGGTAGCGGTTGGTGCTGAGATGTTTGCACTATAATATTGGTAGACAGTGCATGTAGTGAAACTGCTTCTGCGCTTTTCAGGAACATTCTCTTACTTTGTGAAAAATAAATCAGCTTATATTGCCATGTTATTTATACCAGTTTTCAATAAACTTGGCTTATTTTCGTGGAAGTAATAGGCGTAAGAAGGCTGACCTTTTTTACATGTAAAATAAGGAATGTGGGACATGTTGCTTGGAAAGAAACTCTCGAAGTAAACCAACAACACTTCGGATGTATCAGAATTTGCGGAAAGTAATTATTGCTGCGTACGTCACCTGCTAGAATTGTGTTAAAGCTGCGTAACTTCGATACTGACCTGACAGGAATGGAGAAGTTGCCTACAGTAGAAGAGCGTTGAGAATGCCGGCTTTGAAGGAAAACATCTGGCCAGTGACCGTGTTTCATATTACGTTCAGTAACGATATTTCGGGTCTAGTAAAGTCACATATGTGTCTGATTGTGCCCTGTGAGTAACATATTACTCTACTATACACGTAGTAAAAGGAAGTTTTGTCAGTGCGCTTCATGAAGGCATATGGGGACTCTCCCCCGAGATACCTCCACTCGGTCTTAACGTTGGTACTACATTGTGGTGAACGTTAAGCGTCACGTCCCCGGCCTGTGTGTGTGTGTGTGTGTGTGTGTATATATATATATATATATAACATGCATATTATAAGCCTATAGTCTGTGTATACGATGTTCACAAAATTTCTATTGCTCTTTTTTGTGATTTAGTTAGTTTTTCGTTTTTGCACCAGTTTCGTTAGTCAAGCGAACAGCGAATGCATGTATGAATGTTTGGTTTAAACGCAGCTGCCTTTAAGACAGTTACCTCGATGTTTGACTAACACGTATAGTTGCGTCTGGAACATGTGAAGGGAGTATACTAAGTCGTAAGTGGAAGGATAATATTAAACTGAATCTTCAAGAAACAGGTTGGGTATTGTGTGGACTAAATTAACCTGGTTCAAGTTGGAGACCAGTGGCGGTTTTCTGCTAGCACGGTTTTGAGCCCTAGAGTAGCTATAAAAGGCAGAGGCTGTCCCTGACCGTGTGTTCGATGCGTCATGTTATTTGTACTAAATTACGTTTAATGGATGAACTTCGCATCCACATGTAAACAGAAGGGCCGGCTATTAATCACGAACCAAACTGCGTAACAAATCCAGTTTTTAGGTTATTACTATTTAATACTCCCATACCACAACCAGACACGCCTTATTTAGTGCCAGGAAATTTCGGTTGAATGTTCGGTGTTTGATTCGTGTTAGCATCTCTCCCCTACATTCGTATCAGTTCATAGCTTGCTCTGCATGTTGTTTTCTAGGGCGTGGAGGATGTTTGAGAACAAAGTGCCGTGAAGAAGGTTTGAACGTAAAGGAGAGGAAGTGACAGAAGGCAGGAGCAATTTGCGGAATGAGAAACATTGTTACTCCATGCACTATATTATTAGGGTGATGATCAAGTTACGGGGATGAGATTGGCAGAACATATAGCATAGATAGGTGAGCTTAGATTGCAAATTTTTTGTTGGAAAATCCACTGACAATATACCGCTTGAGAGAAATATGGAGGATATTATTAAATAGGTCTTATATAATGTGAGAATGTGGACTGTACCGGACTGAGGATGGACTTTAATTGCGGGATTTCTTTTGGCCCCTGCAGGGAAATTTTTTTGGGTCCCACGATGTGCCAGAATTTGTTCACTAGTTTAGTGAATGTTGGCTTCTTAGTATAGATTGTCCCTTGTGGCTGTTGCAGTATTGTTGTACAAGGTACTAACGTCGTATAACGAAACTATAAGGTTAAATCATATACCAGTTTAATAATCGCATCGGAAATATGCACATGAAAAATACAATAGTAAGCTACAACACGAATCTGCTCATTCTGTACACGAACACTAAATGGAGTGCATAGAGACCTCGGTGTGTGTTTGATGTTTAATAGGCCTTCTGGATGAGGACTGTTCTAGCCAGTGGGGAGTTGCTGTCAGTCATGACAGTGATACGAGGGCCACAGTCAAGTGGTGGATTTGACAACACTAAACTGCCGCCATGTCATGACTATTGTGATGACTGTGTAATGTGTTCGTTGCGGCATTCGGACGTTTGTAAAGTGAACCGAATCCAATACGAATATTCGTAGTAAAGAAAGTTAGGTAGGGAGATACTCCGTAATTTGTAGTTACATAGTATTATCAGGATTGGTTGGAAGGGTATGTAGGGTAGGCTAAGTGTGTGGGATTGAAAGTGATAACGAAATTTTTGGGTCGGTGAACCTCATAGAGCAGCTGCCACTTCGGTGACCTAGGCGTAGATAGGAAGCTGGTATCAAAATGTGTCGTCGATAAGTATAGTGAGATTTGACTGGATCCAAGTGGCGTAGGGTAGTGCCTGTTTGTATGTTTTTGTGAACACGGTACAAGGCCATGAGTAAGCCTATGTACAGTGCAACATTTCGCATGCCTCTGGAGTAGTATGAACGGAAAAGAGACTTAATTACCTTATTTGACATAGTACCGTATATGGTGATATATTCTTATAATAAAACCAAGGAGATGCACTAATTTCTCAGATTTATTTTTGAAATAGAATTCTACATGTTTCAGACAGTTTCTCTGTTCATCATCAGGAGTCGAGCACTGTACACACAGCAATAGGTTATGTTGACTGCTTGCTAGCAAGCAGTCAACATAACCTGTGTGTACAGTGCTAGGCTCCTGATGATGGACAGAGAAACTCTCTGAAACATGTGGAGTTCTATTCCAAAAATAAATTTGAGAAATTAGTGTTTGCTTTATTATAAGAATAAGAAGACGTCATTGCGTATTTTTTTTATTGGAGTGAAACTCGTCCTCATTGTAGGAGGGATATAGGTGTAGTTTGAGAACAGAGTGATTTTGGATTCTTGACCGTTGGAGATGGGACCGATAGGTTAGGTTGTCCTGAAGCGTCGCTAAAGGATTACCACTACTTGCTGCGTAACAACCCAGAGGAGCGTAGCTGTCAGGGTGATTGGGAGACTGTTTGCACCTAAGATGGACCAAGTAGGAGAAGGTTGAAAAGAATTATAAAAAGATGAACTGCGTTCGTAGGGAAGAAGACGAGTGTGGTACGTTAAGGAAAACACAGATCTGCCAGGATATAGGGAGTTTCTGCTGTTAATTTTTTGTTTTTGTTAATTACAACTGCTGTTCCGTCATTTAGTGTAGGTTTACATAATTTATTTAGAAATAATTCTGTGAAATGCGTTCTTCTGAAGACGACCGTAGTGTGTAAGTTGTCCGTTGCCCGGGGAAGATTAAGGTAAAAATGAAGAAAAATGCTTGTTTCCATCTTCAGTTTGCGTCGATAACATGGACATTGCAATATTGCTTTGTTAAAGCACTTCTATATTCGGTCGTTTAAAATATCCTCCACTGGACCACAGAATTCGACCTAGCCTATATATAAATATTGCAGCCTGTGCATGCAGCTCATGATCGTGTATGACCGACGTTGTGACGTGTGTGTACTACCATCTCACTCAATTGCAGCCACATCAGAAAGTGCACAGTTTTGTGCATTCGTAACAGTTGGAATGCCCTGGGTCTTCGTGAGCGCCTAGCTTGCACTTCTGGCAGGTAATCTAGTCCTCCGGCTTAACTCGTTACTTTTAATTACACTCAGTGAAAAGCTTGTCACCACCATCCCGGCTGATGCTTTCCTGGGCTGTCTGTTACGTAGTTGAGTTTCCGAGGACTTTTTCTTTTATATAAGTGATTTCTTTGTGCGAGTTTTGAAGGCATCCTTAATTTTGAAAGCCGCTCTTAGTAAAGACGCAGTTGTATCTGTTCACAACATTCTTCTGTGCTCCGAGTTATCATTTCATGTTGGTGTTTCGGTTTTGAAAGGGATTTGCCCTGAATGAGAAGTGAGAAATGCATATGAAATTTCAGTGGGAAACCCAAATGGAAGTAAAACACTCTAGGAAACGACATTAATGGGTGAATAATAGTATAGTCAATCTGAGGAGAGAGTGTACTGATTCATGGGGCTCATTTGAGATACCATTGGCGGCGTCTTGTTAAAACAGCAGTGAATCTCTTGTTGTATAAGAGGTGCGAAAATTTCTTGACCTGTTGAATAATCTGAAGAGTTTGTGATAATGCCATGCTCCCCGCTGTTGTTATTTCGATAGTGCTGCTAGTTACCAATTCAACCATGCAGTGAAAGGCGCCTCTATAAGGAACGGCACGGTTGTTCTGATTATGTGGAAGCCAGTTTGAGACCGGAAGTACGTGGCATGTGAAAGTGAAATCCACTCTGATATGACCGTAATCTGAATGCGCTTGTCTGTGCCGAATGCGACGAAGTAAGCAGTAATCTGTGCCAGCGACCAAACATTGCAATCCGGTGTTTGAAATCCGTTCGTGGCATGATAATTATCCACGCTGATGTCGTTGATTCTTCGGGTAATTACTGCACGTTGAGGTTCAGTGTGTAGTCTGTCGTATTCGTGAGACCAAGGGTTTGGAAAACCGCCTGGAGACCGGCTGAGCGAGGTTTTTCAATTAAATACCGTAAAACATCTATCGTTTCTACCAGACATGCAGTTCTACACTGGACATGTAACGCGGTTGAGATGGGTCGTTAAATCAGTAATTATTTCCATGCTGACTTTTCTTTTAACTTTAATATACCTTATTTTGTGTGTGTGTGTGTGTGTGTGTGTGTGTAGAAGATTTAGAAAGCATTTTCATGGGGCTGAGTTCTTCCTCAGTGGTTAATAACTGCTTGGCGAGTCAGGAAATGTCCCGTGGGTCCTGAATGTTGATTATATGTAACAACACCAGTTAAGGAAACGTTCTGGCGAGTTTTAGATTTTGGTCACGATCCGCACACCAGCTCTAACGGGTATTAACTGATACGGCCGAAGCAACAAATGCGACTGTAAGATTTGAATGGAGGCATGCGCGGGAGGTGTGTAGCTTTACTCATTCTAAACCTCGGCACGAGATGGGGTGGTCGTCGTCACACTGCGTACTTTTTACCCCATGAGAAACAGCCATCGGTACTCACTGAAAAGGACTTGGCTCCAAACCACGAGAGCGTGTTACGAAAATCGAAACAAAAAGCAATCATTTTGTGTACTCAGAAAAATGCTGCCACTCACACAGCAATTATAGCGTGTGGGATTAGTGTGGTGGCTAAAATTTGTTTCCAGTTTTCTCCCAGTTAGCAAACCGTGGGTCGTTATGTGGAAGAGTTGTAACGTGCAGGATCGCGAGCAAGAAGGTTATGGAATAGCTAGAATGGGACGCGGAGTGGACATCAACAGCCGGTTTGAACGTGGTGGAGAAGAAGTATGCTTAAGACTTGGGACTATTTTACTGCGAATCTGAGAAATGTAATGTAGATGAACATGTAATCTTTTTTTTTTCAGACGCTTCAGCCGTTTTATTCATTTTAATTTAACCTGTTTTATCTCTACGGTTGATGTAGCTGAGTATTTTGCACCTATCTTTGTGTGTGCATGTGGGTGGAAAAATTACAAGTGGGGTGGGATGATGGTGTGCAGATAAGGCGTGTAATCCGCTGTACTATATTCGGTTGTAAATTGTGTTGTGACAGTGAGGGGTAAGGAAGCCTGTGTCAACGAAATTCGGACCAGGAAGCAATCGAATTTGAAGCACGATTGTCGACCACTGCACAGCAGCGCTCGCTCGACGTGAGGACCTTGTGTCCGAGTCACTCAGATCTTTTTGACCCGAGGTGTAGCTCATTCTGAAACGGAGGGAAACTTGAGGGGGAACACCGACATTGTTCACAGGATTACGATAGGACTGAGACTTGTGAGTTATATCCTTTGTCTTCTTCACACGCGGTAGGGAGTTAAAGACTACTGGATACCTCGTAACGTAATGGAGTTCCTGGGTACAGTCCATTGGTTTGCGAGTTTAAGTAGGGCCATTTTAAATTTAACGCACGAGGAACTGGAAGTTCTTTGTGATTACAAAAGTGTGTTAAGCAACGTCATGCCCATTTTGAATATGTACTGGTATTTACACAATTTTAAGAGTTTTGAATTTTAATTTGTACCCTTACTTCTGGCTTACCGGGTCTTAGGTTATTTGTTAGGCCTGTAGCACCACTTGAACTGCCTGGTTTCGTATTTTGTCGTCATAATTATCGGTTCAGATCTGTCATTGTTATCGGGTTCATTCAAGCCGAAAGAACGATGGAGACAAATTTTTAATTTTAACATCTGACGTAAGTGAAACAGGTGTGGACTTTTAATCGGCGCCTTAAAGAAAGCTTGCTTACGCGTCTTATTCATGCAACTGAGTTTGGTGAATTGTCGGCCGATGGAGCCGCAAGTTTTTGATCGTGATTCCGTTTAGCGCTACTAGGCACAACGTCGATATGACCACTTTGAACGGCTTGCCATATAAAGTGTGGACGTGAAATCACAGTACGTAACATTGTAACGTGTCCTTCTCTTTTTTTCTTCAAAACTCTTGTATATTTCATACGTCTCGTCTCATCTGTGATTCGTACAGCATCGTTAAATAACCTTTTTTACGTGTAAATGTTGTTTCATTGACGCCATATCCTCATTTTTAAAAGCCACAGTAACGTGTTACAAAACTGTGCGTCACGAATACCCAGCCCTTGTCTATTTGACCATCACTCTTTGCTCCTTTTGCGCGATTCCCTAGCCCAATCATTGACTGGTTCACTGGATGCTGTAAATAACTGTTGATACAGATAGCTGCTTGGTGGCTCTCGCTAAATGGGGGGGTGGCGTATTTCTCCAGATCACATGAGTGCTCGCCAAAAAAACTGAGCGAGACGCAGGAGACGAAAATTGATACGTTGATGACAGTATTGCCACAGCCTAGTTACTACTTACCCACCATCCACAATAGTTAACCGTACCCACATTATTATAGAGCATCGTGCTGTTTGGTGGGTTATAATACTGTAGTGACATTATTGTGTCTCACAAATCGCCCCACTCTTCATTCACACCTATTCGCGTGACGGTCGGCAGCTTACTGGCCGATTTTCCATTTTGCCGCGAGTCGAGGTACATGCTTGTTGGTTCACTGCATGGCATGTGATGTATATAAATATATATATATATTCCGCAAAACGCAAAGAGGGCGCTGAAAAATTTCTTCGACATGCAGACGCGCCACATTTAACACACACGAGGTTAAACGAGTCGACGGGAAGTGACAAGCGATAGTTTCGGGTGAAACGATGTAGCTGTAGATCCCGATAAATGTGGCGCGACCAGAGACTGACATAGACGGACCATATGATGGTAATGAAATTGTGTGTGTGTGTGTGTGTGTGTGTCGGGAAAGGGACGGATGTGGAAGCATGAACCATGTTGTCGGAATTTTGTTAGTAATCGTTATGAAAGTCCGTATGACAAGTACGACAGGCTACACGTTCGGATCGGGATAGAGTTACTTCAACCTGCTTTGTCTGCGAGAGTCCAGAAGCCGGGTTGTTGAGTTCCAAGACGCATGAGCTGTATAACGACGTGCCCGTCCCAGCGATGTCCAGTGGTACTGTGTACACGGATATGGCCGTCATGCCTGAAATAAATGTTACACGTTTTCACTTTTGTTTCTTTCGTGAAATACAGCGCTTAATTGCGTTATTGATTTGGTTAAAACTGGCGCTAGAACTGTGAATGTGAGAAACTGAATTTTACATTCATTGTTCCGTGCATCATTATAATTGTTTCAAAAAATAACCAACACGATGACACTTGTGGACTATCCTTTATTTTCAGGGGTAGTCGTCATTCATTCTCTACATGTTTCG
>Ga0123352_10002878_pt1 | contig 24467 bp, 8 predicted proteins | sample TergutLab28metaG_FD_89700 | JGI IMG/M metagenome (GOLD analysis project Ga0123352, IMG submission 89700) | Labiotermes labralis P1 segment gut microbial communities from Petit-Saut dam, French Guiana - Lab288 P1 | ecosystem: Host-associated > Arthropoda: Insects > Digestive system > Gut ...
AACATGTTTCGGATGTTAATACATCCATCCTCAGGAGCTTGCGACTTATTTGTTGAGTTATTTCATGGGTTGTATTGCTCTGGTACGATGTGTGTAGGTGTTATGTTGAGGTTGGCTGGAGTGGTGTGGTATCCGGATGTAGGCTGAAGCACTGAAGCAGTGAAGTACTTCAGGGCTTCAGTGATTCAGCCTGCATCCGGATACCACACCACACCACCCCAGCCAAACCACACCGTAACACCAACACACATCGTACCAGAGCAATACAACCCATGAAATAACACAACAAATAAGTAGCAAGCTCCTGAGGATGGATGTATTACCATCCGAAACATGTTGAGCAGTAAATAATGAAATAAAAAAGCAAGTGACATCAAGTTGGTCTCTCTTGATTCAACTAATATGTGAGCGTTTAGGAGCTAAGATTTGTAAAAGTTTTGTTTAACGTTCTGATTAACTACAATTATAAACTGCGATTCGTTTACACTGTACCGTTTTTAGAATTTTTTAAAAGTAAAATTTAAACATATCTTCGCAAGTCATGCATGATTTTTGTATGTGTCTACTAATACCGAATCATAAAATTCGTCTCACAAATCCAAAATTTGGTCACACTATGCCATAAACAAAATTCGCCTTTCTTATGACTACAAATGGAAAAACAAGTAACAAATAATTCTTATAAACGAAAATGAATCTCATTGTGTATGCATATGAATTAATCCTTTCTGAATCGCTTTATAGAAACGGTTAATAATTTTATAAAAAATGTATGAAATGACACCTCGTTTGCCAAGTGAACTTCACGATACTCGCTATTCTGTGTTAATCAGTTGGTAACGTGAATAAATTAACGTTTGCAATATGATTAAGGCATTCCGTGTATCTCTACTTGACATAAAGAAAATATCCAAGAATATCTACAGAACTTAAAAAAAAGTTTCCTTTGTAGACAGAACTACGTGCAGATCACAGATCAGCGATCATAATATTAATGTACTTTTTTTTTCTATATTTCTTGCTATTATGTTGAGATTTTCTCATTCTGCTACCGCCATTGCTGCGATCATCGTCTGGAATGTGTCGCCGTGTAATTTTGGAAGTCAAATTTGAGAAACCTTAATAGTTCTGAGATATAATGTATGTGCTTATTGTTCCGAAGTTTTGAAATTTGTTATTTTTGACGAATGCAGTTTTCATACCTCGTATTTTAAAAGTATGCCAAACTTCTGAAACACAGTCACGTATTTCACAAGTTATAACTATGAATGAGGGCCGGGATAGCTCAGCCGGTGTAGCGACTCGCTACAGACTGGAAGGTCCGTGAATCGAATCCCGGTGGAGGCGGGATCCGCACATGTCCAGACCGGCCCTGGGGCACACCCATCCTCCTATACAATGGGTAGAGGTTCTTCCCTTGTAGTAAAGCGGTCGGGGCGTGGCGTTGACCACCCACCCGATTTAGCGCCGAAGTTAAGGAAAGAAGATAACTATACCTCTACCCGTCTCGGTCATCATGGCCTGTTCTAGGGTGAACTTTACTTTCTATCTTTACTTTTTTAACTACAAAACAAAGCAACGAACACATAACGTGTTTAGTGCATGTTCGTTTGCATTCGGTAAATTAGTGACAATTTACGGTTTGGTAGATCTATGATTGCGGGGCTTTTGTACACTAAATGGAAGAGTGTTGGTATCGCTGTTTCTTCGTTGCCCTCACTGCCAACACGTGGTTTTATTTATTATATGTATTCGAAATTAAGGAGTACGATTTCTCAATAATTTCTTGTCTGCAGTTTCTTACTAAATTACACGAAACTCCACCAAATAAAAAAAAAATTCTAGCACTGTCGTGTCTTGATAAACAGTAAAGAAGGACTAAAGATACCCTAAAGGGACAAAGTTATTTGAATCACTACTTCTAATCTGAGAGTTTAAATATATCATTCAATGTCTCAGTTCCCGATAATTGTAAGGTGACCTACGTATCTATAGCAGAACTGTAGAAGACTTATGGGTTTTGTCGTCATTAATCACCGAACTTAATCCGTCAGCCCTGAGTGAGAGAGAGTTTCGCGTTTATAATCCCACCTCAGGTTCAGCACACTAACAGACGAAGAAGTTTCTGCCCAGAGCAACCTAACGATAAATTTAATTTATCCTATTTATTTTACAGTTCGTCCCTATCAATTTCATACCCGAAAATGTATTTATATTAGACCGTCATGTAAAGTTGAAGTTGTGCCGAACCCATACAAATAAAAATCATGTGAAATTTTGGGCTGTCGCTGTGGAAATCAAGATGATTTTTTTTCTGGGAATTGAAGTCATGTAGAGATAGCAGTGTTTTACTTAATGGTGTTTTCAGCTGGTAAGATTAACCCTTCAAACGCGGAGTTAAATCCCATCTGCCATCTGCTGGCGTTATTAGGAGCTCACCATATTTTCCACGTTAACAGGATATAGGTTAAAAGAAGAACGTGGATGGTAGATGAATTAAGAGTACTGAGCATTAGTTGAAGGAATGATATTGACACGGGAAGTCGACTTTTTTTTTTTGGAGAAAAGAGTGTAATTTTATTCACCACAAATCTGACATGGACTAGCTTAGGCAGAAGTGACTACACACTTGGCGCCATATACCTTGGCAGATAGCCTAGTGACGACTGCATTATACGAAACTTCTGCTACAACCGTAAATGTAGAAACATGAATGAAAAGCAGTCAATCGTTTCCTGAGAAACTTCCATTTATATCCATGAAATTTCATGGCGTTTGTTTCTAGACGGCAGCACTTCGGACCAAATTTACACTTCCCTAACAAATTTAAGTTCAAATTCTCTATTCGTAAAACAGGATTTCATTAAATTCAACTAAATAATCCTCAACCCTTCGCCCCACCCACACAGCATTATGTCAACCTTGTTAGCATTCCGAGAGTGCAAGAAACACATCTCACATAGAAGACTCACATCGAATGCTACCACCTCACTTGCACCACACCCACACACAAGAGCATGTACACTTTGGAAGCATTCCAGTAGTGCCAGTAACAGCATACAAAGGAAAATATTAAAGATACAATTTAATAAATAATAAAGATAATTTGTTGACAGAACTCTGATTATCTTACTTACATAATGTACCAGAGTAGTGAGGCTGAACACTCGCAAGTCAAATGGCCTGGCTGACTTCGTGATAAGAAAACTTAGTTAACTTCATTACCTTAGAAAACATAAGTCTGCAATACAACGTAAATGTAATACACACATGAAGTCAGCAGAGGGACACCTGGCCTGTCTTCGGAAGTCGCCAAGCAGGATCTAGAAAACGAAGCTGAAACCGAATGTACACTATCCTGATCCTTCAGGAGGCAAAACCAAGAGTGAGTAAAAACCAGTGTCAGGCTTTCAGGTATGGTAGTACAACGGGAAGGGATAAAGTGGGTAACTGGAATAGACGGTGCTTGCCCGAACGCTTTTCATCAGGCTGATGTAACGTAAGGGCTGAACAGTGACACGGAACAGCTAGGTACACTGACGGACAGATGTGACCATGCAACTGTTCGTTCCTTTTATTCACTTTTTGTGAAGTGTACATAAAGAGAGGCAAAGAGTTATTTGGTATTTTGTGTTGATTTCCTTTTTTATTTAGTTTCTTAAGTTTCGCAGAAAGGTTACATAATTTCGGAGATGAGACACTGAATTGTCGGTCCATAAAGGAGACAGACTAACACATCGGAACACGCTGAGGCTGGAGCCTTCGTCTTCTTTCAGAACTTTCAAGAGGAAGACAGGATTAGTTGAGAGGTTTTACTAACGCGGCTTGAACCCATATTGTGACGTAGCGCCCCTGCAGAATGTAACCGATTTGCTTTTGAGAAAACTGTAGCACTGCAGTAATTTATCACCCCCTACCATTCCTTCTTCCTGTCTTACTGTTACCGGATTCTTACCTGAATTCTTGTTTCTTCATTTAATTCCCTTACCCTCTGTTATTTCTTGGTCTGTCTGGAAGTGAGACAGAAGCGTATAACAAGACTTCAACATGACACAATAAACGAGAACAACGGCACTTCATGTTTAAGGAAAACACAGTCTTGGCTCAAATGTCTAAAGCAAAACGAAGGTCTTCCTGAACCACAAATGCATAAAATATGTAAGACGATTCTTAATTGCGTGTGACGTAAACAACTTTTTTTAAAATACAAGATCAAACAAATGTTACATAACTGTCATATTTGTGTCTGAATTCTCCGAGAATATGCACAAAAGAAACGCATTAGTGATAAAAGAAAGGGAAATCCATTGTCATATCCTTTGTATGAAAGGAAGTAAACAATTAGTTTAAATTTATCTAATCACGAATCTTTCTTTTCGGTATTTCCAACCCTAGAACTGCAATATTACGTACAGAAAATACCCCCAATATATTTCACGAATACCAACATTCATTTTTCCCGAATAAAAAATGAAGACCTTCTGCTTGTCTCTATGCACTAGCAAATATACTTTTAAAAGTAGTTTTATATTTAATTTTAATAAGACAGAACAAATAACAACACTTTAATTATTCTTTGTTCTGCATTTACGGAGCGTTTTGTATTTCCGAAACCATTATTCTTACACTTTTGCCTGGGGGGTCTTAAGTCTGTGTCTTCCTTTAGATTATTTCACATTACAAAAAAACACGAATCCTTTGCAGTCTTCTCAAAGACCTCAGCAAGCGTGGGCCCTGCTGTGTTGACTTGCGTCACGTTCGAGTTTGGGGTAGCTCCGTACCCAATAAGAGAGATACAGTTGATTGTGCTAAATACTTCTGTCTAATACCTTGATACAAAGTGTTCGTTTATATCCAGAGGATCAATCGAAAGCAGGGAGAAAGGCTTGTCCTTAGGGCACTCATTTACATTTAACTTTGTACTTCAAAGAAACTAATAATAATTGAAATTTGTGGCTAAATACTAGAAATTTCTTTTATATAAGAACGTATCAGGTAAAACCAATTAAAACAAGATGTAAGGGGAAGCAAAGAGAAGAGAGAGTGTTTTTGGAGCTTAATGAGCGTGACGAAAATATAGCGTTTTTTACGTGAAACCGGATTAATAACAAACTCTTAAATTTTCAGGAAAAATGAAAGCTAATTTTTTCCAAAGTCTGCTTAAGAAATACTGTATACGTTACAAGATAAGGCAGCTATGGTGTTGTACATCCATATTATACTGCAGTTAATAGTGTAGGTAGGCCTTTTTGGCATCTTTTGGCATCTGAATCTAGTAAATACAATGTATGTCCCCAGCAGGAATTATAGACTTTAAAAAACCCACAGTGAGTTATTGAGTTTCATTTTATTTGGCAAAAGAAAATAATTTGTTGAGCCAGAAAATGAAATTTATTTTATTCGAAACCCCCATTTTGCCACCTCTTGCAGACTTTACAGCCCGGGACGACTGTGCCATGTGTCTCCCCCACACCTAAGTTCCAGATTGCAATAGGTTTCCTTTTTGCACATTTTAGTACAGGATTATTTTGCTTTTGTAGAATAATAGTGGATTCCTTTGTGGATAAATTATTTCTAATATAATTTAATAATTTAAGTGTCAGTTCCGAGTGAAGACCAGATAAGTTTATTCTGAAATCTTGTGTTCATATTCGTGTCGGTCACATGACTGGCTGCGGTAATATTCTTGCTATATTCCAAAGTCTCTTTTTCAAGTGACTGGTTGATTTTTAGAACAATGAAACTTTAATTTTATCTTTCAACCCGGCAAACTTAGTAGACCTGATATTGAGAACAGATGATAAAATGTTCTTTCAACTTGTGTTTTTTCACAGCAAAAGTTGGAGTGCAGTAAACATGACAACCCTGCTTTAGAAAGCAGTCGATGCTGAACGTTTTCTGCGTGAGCTAGCTAAATTTGACACTTTGGGTCCGCCTTTGGGTTACAGCACTCTTATACAAACAAAGTGAAGGAATTCGATATGTTCTAGGAACAGTTTGAAAACCATGATTCCTTTTAACCGTGTGCCCCCACGGTATTTTTGTAACCTAGGATTATTCTTTATTCTTAGAGTTTTTGGATCTCTTGAAGATGTCTTACTGCTAACCATAACGGAATCGGTGTAGACCAAAGTAGATTCTTAAAGTTCCTTCAGCCTCCGCAAATACCACACAGAGAACCGGTAATCGTGGCAACCCCTATTTATAAGGTAGCCCTCAATATGAGAGACCAAGTTTCACAACCACAGAAAACAACAGGCAAGATTTTGTATGTTATAATTCTGCATGTCTTAAACCTTACATTTTTTGGATATCAAAATGGAAGACAAAACATTCTAAACTGAATTATACCAAGCATTTCTTGACTTCTACCTGCTCTTAATTTCTTCCTGGATGAAAGTTTAATGTGTTAAGGTTGTTCTCAAGTATATAGACTCTTGTACCCTTTCAAAGGAACTATCATCAGTCTTCATATTTTGATTTTATCCTGCATTCTAATCTCGAGACATCATCATGTACTTAATTTTATCAGCATTTACTTCGAATCCAGTCTCCATACTAACAACTACTACAGCGTCTGTGCTTTTCTTTGCAGTACGTATGCTTCCACTCAATATATTAACATCATCAACATAAACCAAAGGCTGATGTTTACCATTTAATTTCAAGCCATTTTGGCGTACTTAACCCTCTTAATGGCATAATCTAAAGCGAAGCTCAAAAGTAAAGGCGACATAGCATCTCCTTGTTTCAAGCCATTCTCCATTCTGAACTGGAGACATGTCACACAAATGTTTGCATACCTGAATTCAACTGTAGGTTTCAGTCAGACACCCTTTTATTATCCTTGCCAGTTATATGGTGGATAACCAATTCAATGACAATATTATACAAAACCTCCCTCATAACTGAATCATAAGTTTTCTTTCAGTCAACAAATAGCAAATGCCCGCTTCATATTATTCGCATTTTTTTCCCATGATGAATGCAAGAGCGGCACATCGAAAAGAGGGATAATGACAAGTGGTTCTTCTGACATGACGCATCGTGTCACAAAGGAAATACATGCCTAAATTGCATATTTTTAAAAAGTTTGTCTTAAGTTTCAAATAACATGAGCACTCATTACCATCAAAATTAGGTTGCCACTGTTCAAAATTAATTTGTCTGTGGAAGAAATTTGGCACTTTTCTACCTGTAAAAAATATGATTCGGTGCACGCATGGTGAGATATAAAAAGATAGGCTCGAATGATATCGAACGCTTAATCCAAGAGCTGAATTGAGGCTGATATTTTATAAAGAAGAAGACACGTTTCTGATGTTAACCGAAACCCCTTTGCCACCGGATGAAGAATAACTCCCCATTAATCTGCAGATGAAAACCTCTGAACTGCCCAACTCATCAGTTATTCCAAAAAGAGAAGGTAAGCAGCAATCCAGATTTCTGGACATTCAAAAAATCACTTGACCTGCTTCTGTTCCGTTACGTCTTTTATAGTTCCAGTATAAGAACCAAATAGTTTTGTTGCTGTGATATATTAATCTAATTTTCTTATTTATATTCTTGAAAGTTACCAGATTTTTCACGACATTTGTTACGTTCTAACCAAATAAGATTCCGTTATTTATGAATTCCCTCCCTTACAAATACAAATAATGAAATAATGAACAAGCATTTACAGTTAATCAAAACGGATATTAACACAATATATTGCATTTATTTACATATAATACGTAATATTTACATTTATACTTTTATTAATATAATTTGCATAAAGAAATAACAGATAGCATCCCGAAGCACTCGGGTATTTTGTATTTTTTGCTTTAAAGTTTTGAAGGCTTGTTTCGAGAGTCTGCCCGCAAGCTGTGTTATTCTGCCAAATAAAATCGCTTTAATCTTTCAGTCTCCATGCCGGAGAAGAAAATAGCAATTTTTAACTAACGTTTGAAATAATTGCTGGAATTTTCCTTCTTTTATATCTAATTTCTCAAGAAAACTCTATACAGCTTTTTGAAGTAACCACACAATGAATGATAAAATAATGTGGTATTTTGAAGGAAGGAAAATAAAAATGGTTACATAGGCTCGAGACCGAGGAAAGGAAATCGGAGCAAAAAATTGAAAGAGCAACAACACTAACACAGGACTAAAATGCAAGGTTGTTCAACGAAAATAAATAAGGGCCTTCGGGTATAAAAGGTAACTGCTAAGAACTGTAAAGAATACAATGTCCAACTTGCAATAGACAGAGGATTGTTCTCGACTTATAAATTAAGAGAGATGACTGAAAGAACCGCAACTTAATAAACAAGTATATTGAATGATTTGTTACACATTCGGACATATATTTTCACAATATATGGAACGCGATTTGGTGCTTGCGATATGGTATTTCTATGAAGAAATAAATGCATGTGACTTAGCAGGTAGTCACTCAGAAAATCCTCTCTATATAATCTGGCCGCACACTCGCCCAACACACATCGATACTGAAGAGGGAGACAGCGTACTCCTTCGAAACTTTCATATGTACCCATAAGAGTGCATAGTGTGAAAATCCAGACGACCGTAATTCAAATATCCACTTTCATAAATGTGTAAAGTCTATTTCTGATATTGGAATATCCACCCTGAAATAGACACTGATGCATCAAAAGTCCCGTATTTCGTCCGGCAAATGATAAAATTCAGTTTTTAATATTGTCTGTCGATATAAGAGGGCGTGGCCTTCTTAAAATTAATTTCTTTCCATTTTCTCATGCAGATGATTTTATTCTTTGTACAAGGTATCCTATTATTGAAGAGAGATGTAAAATGATCCGAACTGGAAAACAGAGATACTAAAGGCAGGCGGGTATTGGAAACAGTCTCATTTTTAAATCAAAATGCTAGCTGTTATTCATTCTTTATCACAGCTGCAAGAGGTTAGTCCTAGGCAGCAGGGAAACTTGTCTGGGTCTTGAGTAATTAGCACAGAAAGTACTTAAAAGTAATGAGAAGTCTCACGGCAAACACGTATTAAATACTAAGGTTAAAACGACCAGATTTAATTCCGAATGCTGATTTCAGCGCTACCAAGTTTTCGCGGAGGGGGGGGGGGCGGAGTTTGGAGGTATTTAATTTTTAGCGCAAACTTCAAGAAGAAGGTCAGTATTTTTTTAAAATATAAGTTATAAATTTCTGCACTAAACGGAAAATTGCGCGAAATGAAACAAAGATTGTGGACATGTCTAAAAATTCTGTACTTAACCTTATTGCCTAAATACACAAAATATCTAAAATTGCGTAAAATCCACTTCCTTTTACTTATATTTTGGTCGCACGCTTCAAATGTGTGTACAGAAGTTTGCGCGTGAATACTTTTACATAGACTTCTTTGTGTGATATCCCACAAAGCACGTTTTAGCGACACATAAAACCACATCACACTTGACACATTTCACGCGTTACTTTCCATGTCACACTTCTCGCAGAGCATATGCTGCAGCTCCACAATTGGGATGCACCAGACCAGTGCTTATGGAAGCTACATCTTCGCAGAAGCAGTGAGTGTTCTCCCTACAGGCCTGTCTCCGCTGTTCGTGTGCAGCCACTACCAGCACGTTCCTCAGAAGGACGAGTAGAAAATCTCTGTGTGAAATTTTCTTCCCACCACACGAAATAGGAAGGATGTAATTCTTCAGAGTGGCCAAATCGAATAGAAGGAAAAACAGGTTTTTCGCTCACTTCCATGTCCAACGCCTGGATGAGTAACTGTTAGCCATTCCGTAACCCTTGTTTACTTAAGCATTGTGACGGTTATAATCCACCACACTCTTCGGCTTTATTACGTTGCGCTATTCATCGTGGAAATTTGTTTCTTGTGACGGATCGTCTATGTTAGGCAACCTGCAAACGTCACTTCTGTCCATCCACTGTACTGCTGTCCAGTCGGCCTTGAGTCCTTACTCGAATGTCCCCCATCTGAGTTTCACTGTCTTGTGTCTTAGGTCCTTTGGCATATCCTTCCTCTCAAACAGAGAGCTTCACAATTAATGTTTTTCTTTGTCAAATTATAGAAAATTTATGGGGAGGAAATGATTGACCATGTGCACTTTGTAGTCTTATCCTTCTATCTTCCTCGTCAGTTCGGTCACAATAGCTTGAGTTACTGTCAATTGCTTTGTCTGTCCTTCCCCAAGTAAATTTTGATGTAACATACATAAATAGTTGATTAGCAAAGTTGGTAAATTTTCATTCCAGAAAGCTTTTGTTTCTTTGAAATATATTGTTTGAAAATCACCCTTCCTTTTAAGAACACAAGAAGCACTTCGTCAATTGCTACACTTTCTGAAGCGTTGTAAAGTTTAGAAAATGTTTTGTTCAGAGTTTCAAATACGAAACCTAATTTACACAACCCGTCGTAATTTTCTTCCGTTCTGTCAGCTTCATTCCTCTTTCAGTGAAATACAAAAACCGAAGTACGTGTAAATATCTGTTTCGTCACATCACGTTGCTGTAGACTAGAGTGTAAATGTGGTCCATTTTTTGCTCAAAAGTCTGTCAGTTGGTCTCGTAAACAATGTTAGATTTGTATGGCTATTGTCAGAACACAATCATATCGGCCTTAGTTATATCAAGTTGTGGAGAAGATCCATCTTCAATACTGTCCATGCACGAGTGGTGACATTTCTTAGTCTTCACCACAAGCATTATGACATTCCCAGCGAAACACAACATGAAACGCTACGTGGCGTAGATCCCTAATTGATGTGTGATACTTCACTGTCATTCTTTCCTCTTGGCTCCTTTGAAGGTGAGAGGGAAGTGTTCACGCGAGTTTGGTGACTGTTGTGTCTGTGGATCCTGCCTACACTGAACACCATCAGCTTCTGCAGAGGTACTAGCTGAATCCGGACTACTTGGCGCCTGAGTACTGGAACACACTAAATACCCGCTCTTCGATCGTAAATATGGTTCAAGTAAATCTACTTCACAGTATTCTTCGTCCTTCATAGCAACGACATCGCAAAGGGGTCTATCTCCCTTGCTGGCCACAGTCAGCTCTGATATTTGATTTGGATCCAGCAAGCAATCCCCCTTGCTCACGGGTTCCGATACCTGTCTCTTCTGCATGGATGGGCAGTGTGTACTGAGTATTAAAATTTTCCTTTCGTCCTTGCCCTACTGCCCACACAAACTGCACGTTTGTTTGAGAAGTGAAATCCAATGGGTTTTTAAGCTGACAGAATGGCGCTGCTATGGGAACGCGAGCTGCGTCAAAGCAAGTAGTTTAATGAGTTCATCCGTACTGCTTATATCTTGGTAAAGCCACATCGCTGTCTTAAGGCAGATGTCTGATGTTTCAGTCTGTATGCTAGCGTACACAGACAAAAATGAAGAAACGGATTTTCCAGCGTTGCAGTATGTGCAGTCCGTATTCTGCCATTAATTTAAAGCCGCTGCTAGCAACAGGTACTACATGATGTTAACTATGACGTAATTAGTAAATAGTAAGTTACAAAAGAATGTGAAATATTGAAATATTGAAATATTGAAATACAGATTCGATGTTGGATATCGCACCAATGGAAGGACTGAGGAACCCAAGACCTACCTCAGTTGCAAAATTCCGTCTCCGAGCCTTCTTATTATGAACCAAGAAGGAAATTCTATACGATTGAGGCATTAGGTTATCTGTTTTTTGTTTTTTACCTAATAACATGATTTCAATGATACAACCATTACGTCCTAATCATCGTAAATAAGCAGACTGGTTGTGTGTCAACATCAGTGATTATACTTGATACTACGCTCATTCGATTGAAGTAGAAGGAATATTTCAGAATTGTTTAAAAGAAGAAAAAAAAAGGAGTTTACTAAAACTATGCCCATAAAATTACAACAATGAAAAGGACATTATATTGAAGCACGAAGAATTTCCCTTTAACAGTGCCACTACGTACAGTAACGAGGCGTTGCACATTGCCGTTACAAAAATAAAACCATTTAGACAAAAATTATCAATACGAAGAAGTAACTATTTTTAACGTGCGATTTACCAGATAACTAACCAAAAATAACAATGAGAATTTAAATTGCAGTTCCGAAAATTGAGACAGCACATGTTATATTGACCACTAAAAAAAAACGGAAGAAATTGTTTAGTTAACCCTTTAAACGCCGAATTAAATCGCACCTGCCACTTGCTGACATTATTAGAAGCTCACCATAATCTCCACGTTAGCAGGATAAGGGTTAATCTCCCTCATGTGACCTGGACTATAAAGATAAAAACAGAATTGCTCCCACAACCCTGTCCTAAAGTCTTAGGGGGGACAACATTACATACAACCTATTTAGATATAAATCGTAGACACACACACAATATATATATGTTACATGAGCTTCCGCGGAAGAGAGACCAGTATTAGAATATATTTAACGGTTGTATAATAATTATAAATAATTTTTATACGTAGTTAATCTAAATAATGTTTACAGTAGTTCAGTTACTGCTTCTACCAGAGCCACTGATAATGATCGGCAATACAGAAAAGTGGATTTATTTAAAATACAACTACTTTAATAGGAATTAATGCTGTTAAACCTAACTTTTATAGTAAGTACCACGGGGTTTAATATTAAAAAATTCTAAGTTCTGCTCACAGAGTGTAATTGCGTGCCTTGTACGGATATCATTATAAATAGCGACCTAAATTCTTCCGTAGTATAGAAACATGAGAACATGTCTGTCAAATGAGCAGTTAAAAATCAAAACATTTTAAAACTTCTTGCCTACACATATGAATAACAACTTACAAACTCTGCTGTTCAAATCACGCCAACGTTGCTCAGAAATAATGAAATTCATTAGCAATAGTAAAAGCCCCTTTCTTACAATAATCAACGAATATTTTCAGTAAACCCTCAATGCAACCTAGGTAGCGAATTCCCGAGGTTCATTTGCTCTGAAAATCTCAAGTTTTAGCTGTAGAAGGCAAGAAATATTTTTGCTAGTTATATCGACATTAATAGTTGTTGTTAGGGGAAATGAAAGTTAGCTGGTTCTAATAAGAGGACATATTGTACTTGTACTGAGACATGTAGAGCTATATATCTAGAAATTTGATTATATAACTATCATCAGAGACTGGTTATTAACCTTTTGGCGCCGGAATTATTTTTTTAAATTTTAGCACACCTGTATATAAAATGTGAATAATACAGAAAACAAGTACGTTAGAATTATGAAACAAGCTACAATTTGAAGAGAAAAAAAAACGGAGAGTATATACCATGTTTAAAATATTCAGTACCTATACTTGCTGAATAAATATATAAAATGCAACTTTAGAGGTTAGCGGTGCGGTACGACCACTATAGTTGACATTAGGCGTCAAAAGGTTAAATTAATTGACAGAAGCACAAAAGAGGACAAACAGGTACTATTAACTTCCTAAATGTTTTTGAAATACATTTTCAGTTTTTGTCAAACTACTTCACTACAAGAGGTGAGCTGGTTTTCTCATGTTCAGGCTGCTTCTCCGCTTGGAAAACAGCTGCCTGTACCATTTCATTCTGATTTTAAGTAGGCTCCAGCGAGAAGGAAGTAAATGTATTGCCTCACTCATTCTTAAACTTGGCGCTGGTTCGAGGTGAGAGGTCGTAACCGAACAGTGACAAGTTTGTAGCTACATCATCCCTTAACTTACACAGTAATGCATAGCCGGATGGTGTGTGCGACAGTAAGGTGTTGAAAGGAGGATTATGCACGTTTGGTAAGAGGGCTAGATAATCAGTGGTGGAGTATGAGGCTTGTCTCAAGGAACATTACATGTGATGACTTAAGGGGATTTGTAGGTTGTTTGTTTACATAGCGGCGCAAGTTCAACACAATTTCATACAACACCATGTCCACAATCATCATTACAAGATTAAACATGGTGAATGTTAAATTGTTCCAGGGCTGGTGTCAGTGTGATTAATTTTAGCAACACTGAACTTTCCTTGGTTGATGTCACTGTGATTAATTTTAACAAAACTTAATTTTAATCAACACAAATTCTGTCCGAACTCGAAAATTTTATTTGAATAATGGTTGACCAAATAGATGACAATTGCTTTGTTATCTACTGCTCAACATGTTTCAGACGTTAATACATCCATCTTCAGCCTACACAACGCAACAAATAGTCGCTAGCTCCTGAAGATGGACGTATTAACGTCTGAAACATGTTGAGCAGTAGATAATAAAGCAAGTGTCATCTAGTTGGTCAACCCTTATTCAAATATCAAGTAGATGCACGGTCCAATGCGCATAAGATTCGAAAATTTTAGTTGATAATTTTGAATTAATAGTCCATAATGACGAACACGAAAATATTCCTTCAGCCTGGCCGAATTCCAAAGAGCTAGCCAATATTCGGGGACATTAGTTCGATCTAGTTAACCCAATGCATCAAAATGGCCCCTGCTACAATTTTTCATATTGGATGCCACACAAAAAATTTTGATCGCCATAAGCCAAAAGTTAAAGGTTAAAACTATACATCGATTGGCTCCCCAAGTAGTGCGTTAAATCTTTTCCTGCTCAAAAATTTATGGCCCAAATCACCTGTAAAGTCATAACTTTCCCAGTCTTGTCGCTTTTTACAGAAACTGTCACATATATAATCCCCTCTTCTGTAACTGTGCTGTTCCCAAGTTGGGATGGTCTTATTTCACACGCGTTTAAAAAAAAAACATGACCACATATTATATAGCAGTTCAGATAAAACTCCTGCTCCCTCTAAATCTGTATGGCCGGTTATGTGGTTAGCTACACGCCCCGGCCGAATTACCCCGGGGAAATAGCATCCTGTACTCAATGAATAGAATGAATAGGAAATGAGAAGACACAGGGCACGTCTGGACGCTTTGGCTTAGAGAAAATCTCTTGCTTCTGCGAACTGACGGTAGATTGTAACGAATGAGAACAGCAGAATTGTTTAGTGTTCCATGAGCATTCAGTTCATTTTAGAAGAAGAGTGCTCTGTTTTTGATTGGGTTTTTGCTTTGATCCTACGATCATTTGAGGGATGACCAGTCAACAGACAGTAATTTTATTTAAATGCAATCCTACCGGCTGAGCAACCGTTTAAATGAATGTTGTGACCGAAACGAGGTTATTTGTAGTTCAATGGTTAATGGAGAGGTTGAGCGACTTCATGAGATGTAATCATTAACCTCACTTTTGCCATTAAGTGAATTTTCTGAACGCTAATTGTTGTGAAAATTTGTCATTAACCTCTACTAATAAACACACCGCATGACGTATTCGTTCTACCTTAACACTTGTTACATAACATGTGATTACCAGCTCAAAATATACTCAAGTTATGCAATTTGTATAGGCATATAGCTAATGTCATTCAGGCGTCTTTTTAAGACTAAATATATTGAGTTAATAAACTAATAAATTAATATATCTTCGCAACCATGTCAATCTGTTTATTTCGGCAAACGTCCTCTCTCTGAAAAAATGCTGAAACCCCACATATAAGAATGTCTTCTATCCAGATATCATATGTGGAATAAGAATTTGAGAAAAGCGAAAAATGTGTAATTCTCCCGACTGGGGACTAGGTACTAACATCTTAACACAAATTTTGGCCATGTTGTAATATATGAGTAGAAAAGGATACGTTACAGAACTACTGTTTTGAAATATCGACAAGAATTTTATAATTCAGCACAGTGTTATCGTTCGACACTTTTAGCCAAGGTAACGTGGTTTCCATGACAGGAGGGAAATTCTATAAGAGCTGATCGACTTATCAAAAGGGCTACATAATATTCGACACGTGGACGGTTCGAAATTAGGCCGGGAACAAAGACTGCCCCATTGGAAGTTCCTTGTGGTTATGTTCACTTCCTTTGGGCAAATGCCGGGATAGTATGTCGAATTAGGTCACGGGTTACAAATCGTCTCCTAATTCAACGATACGCAGTTGGAAAAACTGACTGCGTCGTACAACAAACTATTAGTATAAGAGCAAACTTAAATGTGCAAAAGAACTAGTACAGCTAAACAGTTACACGTCTTTGTAATTTCTTCAAAACAGAGCATATATATATATATATATATATATATATATATATATAGAGAGAGAGAGAGAGAGAGAGATGCGATTTGAATATTCATTTTTTGGTGGAATATGACTTCAGCGTATTTGATCTCAGCTTTTCATAGTAACGTGTGTTTGATGAATACTTTTAGTTCGAAAGGATATAACAGACTATAGGTAATTGATTTAGAGTAGGTGAGGGCCTATTTTCGGTCGCCGTTTTCCGCCACTTGTTGCAAAAGAACTCGAGGCCAAGTAGATCTTTCTACAGTTTATCACTAGAACTCTTGTTTCAAACGTAGGTGCACGTCTTACCAACACAAAGCTGGAAAATATTATTTAGTCTGCAATTTTAAAGGAATATCATTAATATTGATCAGTATCAGGCCTAATATACTGCAATTTTAGAATATCGCCCTGAATTTCCTTATGCTAAATGTAGTATTGTCTTTCAAGGAAAATGTGAGTAAATCGCACTTCAGGAGCAGCTCAACTTTTGCACATCTTTGTTTATCATACCTGCAGGTCATACCTTGTCGAAGGTGTGCTGAGTGTCGAAGCGGGAGAATAATGGAATGCTTACCCTGAAACATGTGGTATTCGACTTTCTATAACTTTAAGAAATTTTTCGGGCATTTTTATGCCTTATGAAATTCCTAAAAAAAGAAAATAGCGCTCTTATGAGATGGCTGTACTCTGAGAGGAAGATTCAACTTTCTAACAAATTTTCCAATTTTCAAAGACCTCGGTTTAAATATTATACCGTTGGAGTATAGTCTAGAACACAATAGTCTGGAATTTCCATTTATCGGTTATAAGAACATGACGGTAGTGCGAACAGTTCAGTTAAGAAAATCACTAAAGCCACTCACTTTAGATCCTGACACTTTGTGGTAATAAATCTTCGAAACATGTAAAATTTACACGGTATAAATTAACAACATGGTGCCCAAGCGAAAAGTTTTTTTTTTAAGATTTTGGTTTCATGGTGATAAGTAACGAAGCCTGATGTACAATATGTCAAATGTTATGATGCTTCATTTAACATCGTCGTTAATAGTTAGGAATATATTAATCACTTTTAACGTCTGATTAGTGTACATTCTACTGTGTTGTTCCGACTTGTATTAGATTGCCACATGGTATTACGATGACTGTAAATAAATCCAGTGTTAAAAACGATCGTAATCCCAAAGATATGACGTAGTAACCAGAATTAATTGATCTGTCTTCTAATAAGAAGGACGTTATAATATAACGACAATTTCGAACTAAAAGCAGTCGTCATTTTCAGTCAAACCTTGTAAGCGTGTTAGGCCTACGTAACACTGGTAAAAAGATTATAGTTTTGCAAAGTTCTTTCGATCTTTCGCACCACTTCCCTTTAATTTCAAGGGAAATCTTTCTTCATTTTGTGTTATTTAAGATTCACAGGCCAACAATCACTCCTTTACACATCACATCTATATCGCGCGTCTTAACTTGTGCGACAGAGAGGGAAGTACATACTTTCGTCTATCAAACATTTCAGGCGTTGTAACATATTTCCATTGGCACACGTTGGAATGTACGGAGTCTGCGTCACTATCGTATAATCTAAGAGCCAGGGTAGCTCCTTAGGTATAGTGATTTAAAAAATGTCCAACCCACATATCATAGTTCGATTTCAGGCATGATAAACGGATTATTGTCTACTTGAGATCGTATCAACTAGTTCTTTAACCCACTCAGCTTTCTATTTAGCCCTTTAAACGCCGAGTTAAATCCCATCTGCCACTTGCTGGCATTAGTAGCTTACCATATTCTCCACTTTAACAGGGTAAGGGTTAAAGAGTAACGCGACTGTCCCTTAGGAAGTGACGTGAGCGGTACATGTAACTCACCACTCACGTACACCTAGTGACTAAGTTACGAATGTGTAAAAGTGTATCTGCACTTCACTATACCCAGTGCCTTGACAATGTAGGCGGGACAAATGAACGTTTAACTTTTATATTACATCGTATGTCAGAACGGATACATTTTGTCAACTGATACTTAAGATACACGATTAATAATATCCGTGTCTCTTATGGATCCTAACGTTTCACGAACCACATGAATCCATTATACACCATCGGACACTATTTCTGTAAGTTTCATTCTAACATCAACCTGCAACTTGCGTTTTCGCGTGCCAAGCAGTCTGTTGTTTTCAGCAGAGAATAGAAACAGCCATCGGTCACAATTAAGAGGTTTTTATTAGAAACGTACGGGGGAAGGACGCGGGTTCTTACAACATGTTTCGGTCCAAAGGGACCATCTGCAGGTAGCTAATACATATATCCAAAATTACTAAGACAGTAAGCTAGGTCGTTACGTATTCATGTTCTCTGTTCTGCCCGCTAAATAAAATTTCCGTGTCATCTTCCTAGATTTGATTATCTTAGTGATATTTGGTTCATGATTGTCCATACTGAATTTCAGAATATAATGAAATGTGTAACTGCCACACAATTCCATAACTCCTACTTATCAATAAGCACATCGCACACGCACTATTCGTGTACACACTTTTATCCGCACAATAAGCCTTTTGCAAATGAAAATGACAATTTGAACGAAAGTTGATGCAAATGGCGGGCTCAATGAAACAGCACACCCCATTGATGAAATTACCTCAGTAGTGGAATTTATATCCGTATGACATAACAACATTAAAGCATTTAGCATTTGCTATGAAGGTAATGAGTTGATTAGGACTGAAATTTCCTGTAATAATGTAACGCTGGATGTAATGTTAAACTAATGATTGAATGTATCATTATGTGCATACATTAAAAGCTGTACGTAGAATAATTACAGCACCTATTGGCAGTTCCAGTAAACCAAGCATAACAATTTGTGTGTACACTCGAATTATTTGAGTATTTAAGAGCATAGTTAACGGCACCAGTTTTGCACCTAGCATAAATTCAGATATACATTTCTACAGCAATTGTGGCTTGTTTTTATTAAGCTAGCATGAAAAACAGACAACGGAAGGAATTATTGTTTTTTAATTGGGTGGGGTTTTAGAGTTCCGTTAGGAAATACATTAAAAACGTATACAAACGCTCCTAAATACCTGGCATGGATATTCAATATCGTTATTTCTGGGATGGGATTTATTCTTATTTTCCCTCTGGACCAGAATTCCTTGTGGAGTTTATCCAGGTCGCTGAATATTCGGTGTCGCTGGCAAAGGGCCTTGAACTTGAAGCGTACCGCTGACGTTTGTATAAAAACAAGGTTCTCCTTATACGCCCATAGATGTCATTATTGTGCAAAAATTAGCCAAAGGCATATAAATATATGTGTATACATGCATAAATAACATAAAAACACACATACGTATACACATGTATGTATACATTCATACGTATTTTGCGTTACTTCTTCGCCGTCCTTTTATTGAATACTGTAATATAATGTATTAATAATGTAGGAGGTATTCCCCAGTCCGCTTCTCTGTAGGAAGTCCCGTGCGGTTTTTACGCAAGGTCATGTTGACATAACGTTCAATTAAACCATCTGTATTACTGATCAGTCCGTCCATATATAAGCAGATAATATCTGTATGTCCGACAGTAGAATCGCGTAATTATCGGCCTACAGTCTCGACCACTGGGATTAGGATTTTGAACACCGCTAGGAGCATAAATGTATACACATGCTAATCTGAAGGGTATTATGTTGTCCTGTGTGTAGGCTTATATGCCAGTAGACTGCTATAACAGGCTACTGAGTCAGATGCTTGATGGTTCAGCACTAATCTTATGGCCCCTCAAGCTTTTCATTATATAGATAAGAGAATTTCTTATTGATACATAACCTGTCACAATATAAATTTACTAGATATGATTCACCAGTAAGTTTAAGAACTATAAATAATGAAGTCTTCGTTCTCTTTGGATGTTACGCATCTTTGAGTGGTGATTAGTTCCTGAACTGTCGAGAGGGACTATCAGTCCCATTTTAAAGGGTCAAGCATCCCAAGAAGGAACTTCTTCTTCCACTAACAAATTCAGTCCTTAGAGAAGTCACGACAGGTAATGTAAATTTAATATACTAAAAATATCATGTGAAAGGAAATTTAATATCTCTTTGTTTCCTATCCTGCTTTTTTTTTGGGCGCGTTGACAAAATTGCGAAGAGCGACGCTTTGGTTCGTCATGTCGGTCTCTTTGTTCGCCTGTCCATCTGTCGGTCCGCGTGGAACAACTTGCCTCCCACTGGATGGATTTTGCATAAAGTTTAATATTTGAGTACTTTTCGAACAACTGTGGGGAATATTCAATTTTCATTGAAATCTGAGAAGTAACAGGTACTGTACATGCAGACATATTTACATTTACGGTAATATATTGTTGAATTCTTCTTAGAATGAGGAATAATTTAAATGTAGAGAAAATCGAAACACGCGTTCCGTGTTCAATAATGTATTTAAGAAAATGTTGCCATTTATGGGATAACGTGGAAACGTGTGTTACATCTATAGAAGCAACATACGACAATGTAATAAGGCGCACGGCCTTCCATCTGGGTAACTAAGACTAGAGACACAGACTCAGAATATGTAATTCTTATTGCTTTTCCACGACTACAATATTTATGCGAACACGCGTCGCTGTTGCTTTTGTAGATATGTTGTCTGTCTTGTTCATAAAGATACAATAATACAAAGAAAATATTTTTATGTATAAAAATTATATAGTAGAAGACTAGAATTAGAATTTCTAAACGGAGCTGCTTGTTCTAACACTCAACCAAATTCGGTTTAATATATTTCATTATGATATCAAATTTTTATTTTTTCTTTTAATCTTGACAACAGTTATTTTGAATTCACTGTCGAAATTAAAGTTACATATTTTATTCTTTCACTTCTTATATTTTATTCGAATTTTGTTCTGTACGTTTTGATTTCTGTGGATTGAATCTTGTAGCTAACATATTGTCTGTCCTATGCATGGTGACATCATTTACATTCTTAATATTATTATCCTTAAGGTTTTCTGTTTTTCCCCTATTAATTTCTAAACTAATTAGCCTGTTTCAAACAGCGATGGGCGTTGGCAAGCTTATTAATCTCAGTTACGATGTTCCATTTTCCCAGGTGTTAATTTGTCACCTCTAGTGTAATAACAGGTACTATATCTCTAGATAATCTTCCTTTCAATCCCAGGTATTCTCATATTCCATTTATATTTAAACAACCTGCAAGGCAGTAGATATTAAATGCCTTATGGTTATTTAAACTATTAGTGTTGTAGAGGTTAATTAATGCGGGTTTGTGCAGCAAATCAATACACATACATTCAAAGAGATATCAACGAAAAGCGATGATGTTCATTTTGTGGTACACATCATGGATTAACAAATATAAATCGTTTCGCATCATAGCATCGGAACACTGTGCTAATATTACACACACAGCAACTGATACGCTATAAATTTAAATTTTGACGTCAGTTGAAACTTCCAAATATTTATTTGTTCTTTCACGTTTTGCAAATAATAATATGTTTTAGAAATTATATCATGAATGTAGCTTTTATGATTAGTTTCCTAGTCGAGAATTTGAAAGTGATAACATTGTGAAAACTAGTGGATGTGAATAGGAACAGTCTTGTAGAGAAGAAGATGTCCTAGAAGTTGCTACTGGATTAAAATTAGCTGCTGACTCACTTTAATTATTAACAAACAAACACACTATATAAAATTTCACATTAAAACACTTAAAATCGCTCCGTGTGTTACGTAGTGAGAGTCTCTCACTACGTAACACACGACGCACACCATAGCCAGACACATCCCCAACAACTTACACAACACGATATGCTGCCACAGCACCCTGTTAATATAATAGAATTATTTCGTGAATGTTTTTACAATGACTTTAGCAAGGAACAACGCAGCTCCCTGAGGATGATCTTAGGATCGAAACATGTAGGAGCGATTTTAAGTGTTTTAATGTGAAATTTTATATAGTGCATTTGTTGGTTAATAATTAAAGCGATTATATGAAATGAACGGTGCAAAAATGAGGATAGCTGCTGGCGTTTAATGGCTGTTTTTATTTCATTAATTTTCGGACTTACTTCCACAATAAGTAAAGTTATTAAATTATTTCTGGATGAATTTGCCTTCTTCATAATAAATACAGTCGGACTCGGTTTTAGTGCCAAGAAAAGAATGGAATAAATTGGGCCGTTATAAAAAGGTATTCTGTGTGAGAAACGAGTAAGTAAAAGTGAGGAAAAAAATATTTTAATACGAAATACGGAACTGTAGGCATATTACTTAAATGTTTACGTTATAATATTTTTTAATATTTGTAAAATTGAAATATATAGAGAATGAAAATTACTTTTATATAGCTGTAAATTTCAATAAATAAAGTCTTACGCTTAAAAATATATTATATTACTTCTTTCTAGAGTAAAACCAACTAGATGCTCCATAGTCTCAAATTTATTTTATTTTGTAACAATTCTACATGTTTCGGACCGTCTTTCCGTCCATCATAAGGAATTCAGGACAGTGCATAAAGCAACAGACATATGTCAAACAGACACTGCTGTCTGCTTGCTAGCAAGCGGATAACATCTGGTTAGTTTTAGTATAGCAATATATTATGATGCAAGGCCCTATGAACGACAAATATTATCTTATCAGATCGTAAAATTTAAGGAACAAACCCCAACACATATTGCCTTTCTTGTTTATTAATTTCCTATTTCTCGTGTCACTTTAAATTTCCCTTCGACCCACAAAAGCTTCTTTTTCGGCACTGCAGTCTTGTTCAACTTCAAAACTCACAAGGAACGTCGGCGACTATCTATCAATCTACATTGCGTAATATCCCACCAGAACGAAGATTATTTCAAAGGCCGCAAAAGCTTGAAATCAAGAATTACCGTTAGCGTTTTCCTTTTGCAGACCTATAATTCGTATAGCTACTAGAAAGAGTAGCGATCTAGATTTCTTAAGGACGAGGAGCGGGTAGAGGTCTCAAATGTGTAACCTCTTGGAAAATTATAGTGGAACAGGCGACTGACATTTTTTGTGCCCGAAGTAAGGTGCTGTTATGAAGTACGTCGCACTAAGGAAGGCACAAAAACACATGCTTTATAGGGAACTAGTTGGTACCACAGAATATATAACGTTATAAACGAGGTGTCACTCAAAAAGAGTTCATTATTACCGAGTCCCACTCTATTTTCTCGCGAATACAATATTCGCATTTTGGTTTTCCGGGTCGTGGCATCATTCTGCCTTATTAGCAAATAACATTTCGAAGGGACGTTTCATCTTATACTTGGGGGGAAGACGAAGAGCATTTAAAATAGGCATTAAATAAACTTTAAATCAGCGCTAATAAGGATAGTGCAGCGGTATAGCGAATCGCTACGGGCTGGACAGTCTGGGGATGGAATCCCGGTGGGGGCGAGATTTTCCGCACCCGTCCAGACCGGGGACCCACCCAGCCTCCTATATAATGGGTACTGGGCCTCTTTCCCGGGGGTAAAGCGGCCGGAACGTGGCGTTGACCACCCACCCCCATCTAGTGCCGAAGTTAAAGAAAACATAGAGCTATAACTCTACTCCCCATCTGGGTCTTCTTGACCTGTTCTAGGAAGAAATTTACCTTTACATTTATCAATAATAATAAACAGTAAATAATAAGGTCGCAAAAATTATATTGGTCTAGACAACTCCTCAATAGTACCAACTAAATGCACATATAGTTGGTAAATTTTAGGACTTATGTTTCAAAACGCACGGAACGGAAAACTTAAAAACCAATTTAAGTCTATTGACATTTGTTTTACCGCATAAAAACGGAATTAAGTTGCTAAATACAGAACACTTCGTCATGGAATCCAAGCGAATGATAATCTCTTCGGCTGGTATTAATACTTCAAAGGAATGAGGAGTGAGGAAAAAGCGTGTCTGCAACTCATCCACTCGCAATAAAATTGTTTTTAAAAATTTGCATACCTTTGAAAATGGTGCAGGTAGAAGACCTATCTGGCAGTGTAGTTCAGACTCTGAAACAGTGGAACAAAAGTACACGTGTATGTCCTTATGGAAACAAAAATAGCAGTCAATTTTGTTACTGCGCTGCACCATTTATCAATTAAAACTGAAAACCCAGATTTTGCCCATCTGTTTTAAATCATTATGTAGTTGACTATGTCTTCTTACCCTTAGTTTTTCTTCTTATTTTCGGTTATACTGGAAATGTCAAGCACTTCAATACAGACCGACAGGTCGAAGAAACCTGGAACGACCGAGGAAGTGATGGAAGGACCAGCTTCATGAATGAACATGCTACACGCATAAACC
>Ga0123352_10002880_pt1 | contig 24441 bp, 24 predicted proteins | sample TergutLab28metaG_FD_89700 | JGI IMG/M metagenome (GOLD analysis project Ga0123352, IMG submission 89700) | Labiotermes labralis P1 segment gut microbial communities from Petit-Saut dam, French Guiana - Lab288 P1 | ecosystem: Host-associated > Arthropoda: Insects > Digestive system > Gut ...
CTGAGGCTGTGGCTGTCCTAGAGGGTAGGACGGCCGAGCCTTGAGGGAGCACGGAGGTATTTAAATGCCGTCCTAAATGGTAGGACGCACGAGCTGTAAAGGTTAATTAATTAAATTAAAACCGTTGCCTACAGGTTCCTTATATTATACAGGCAACACTTCCCACAGTCTTGCAAAAAAGTAATTAATTCATTTAATCCACAGACCTGTAATTCTGCAGTTTTCTGCAGGTCCAAAAGGTATTTAGCACGCAGCTTGTGTGATAATGGATTCAGTTCTGTCCATCTGTCCAGGAACATTGTGAAACTGTGTTCTAGTTGGTGTTTTGCCAGAGCTGCTTTATCTTGGATCACATATATAGCAGCCAGTTCTTCACAGTACTGACTTGAAAGCAAGTCATGCTTATCTTTGTCTACCAACCACCCATCAACCTGCTGAAGGAAATGTTGTTCCCTTTCATGGTCAGCACCTTTGTCCAACATGATCTGAATTTCAGACAAAAGTGTAAAAGGAAGCAGCTTTTCCTGGAACCTGTGGAGACATATCTCAAATTACAATAAACTAATAACTAGCAATACAAAAATCCAACTGACATTCTGCACATCACTGTCAGTTTCTAAAAGACTGTCAAGTCAGATCCTAAATCATATGGGGTGAGGGGTTGAGGGGTAAATAAGCCAAACAACATTAAACCACTTTGTACCAATAACAAACCTGAAAATTCAAACAACTCGCCCATGAGTCTTACCTTGTACAAGACAGAATTACCTTTTTGGCAATTAACTCAGGTAGTGTTCAGACAATAAATTCAGTGAATTCAAGACAAGAAGTTCGTATCATCCAGGAATGATTCTTAGCAATTCAAGTTAGAGGGACTGAGTCACTGCAGATTTCAAAAGTAGGAACCTAATATTATACACATTTTTTATATGAGAAGCCTATTGTGAGAAAATAACAATCAAATCCCAACATGTGTTGAGTGACTGGACTCCCTCAATCTTACTAGCACCAATGATGTGAAATACACAGCTGATCACAGGTTCACAGATCCAGCCAGAGTGAAGTCAAGTTACACAGCATAATGGTAGGGAAACAGCAGAGGTAATAGGAGAAAGTTGTGCCATGCAAAAATGAGTGTGGCAGTCCTTGTTTAATGTTGCCTCAAACAGCAGCATTGTTTCATTATAACATTTGACAAATTTTAGTGACCAAAGATTCAACAAACATTATTTGGACTCTATAACAACATTTTAACTGGCTGCTGCTTAGATTAATGACCAGAATCAGCAGCTCAATTTTCAGGAATTCAAACCCCCCACCCCAAGTGTTAGATGAGGGTGGACAAATATTTGGATCTCTCTTTCCTAATCCAATGACAGCTTGTCTGGTATGCCTGTGTTTAAATGAACACCATTTGTTATTCATACACGGTAAAGTCTAAGATGATAAGCATTTAATGTATAACTTCTGTAATACACTTCTGTGACTTTCAAAAAGAAAACAGTTGGTATGGATGAAACAGCCTCAGCTTCAGCCTCAACCTAAACACACCACATATTGTTTAACTAACTGGTCTGCATAAGACAATTGTAACTTTGTTTTTAATATTATACACATACCATTTATCTGTCAACAACTGATCCAAGTTTGCGTCAACTTGCTTGCTCACTTCCTCGCTCAGCTCTTCCCACATTGACAGGTGAGTAAAGCACTATTAAAAAACAAATCAGTTATATAAACTGACATAATGGACAGCCAGATCTAAAATCCAATTAAATCCATTTCAAGAAGACAAAATTAAACATTAAGAACATACCTTATACATCTGTTCAATGCAGTAATCACTAAAAGTGCCCTGACCAGATTTCAGAGCAGCTTCATATTCATCCTTGGCTTGAAACCAATGACCTGATGTTTCCCACTGCAAGGCCTTATGGATGTTCTCCCCACAGTTCAGATGCTTGTGATATATTCCTCGAACTACATCCCACTCATCCATTCTTTCATACATTCTACAGTCATGTAAAAAATACAAAATCTCACTTCAGTAACACTTCTTCTATAACACAACAGCTGGTATCACAGGATTTTTGATCAGAGCTGTTTAAAGATATTAACCTAATTTATATATGACAAACTGAGAAGGGCTATTCTATACAACTTCCATGTATACAGTAAACAATCAACAGTACAATTTTTTGCAGTTACTGATAACAGACATATAAGCACTGGTAAGCTTCAGGATGGCATTAGGTAAGAAGATGGGTGTATGATATTATAAAGAATAATCATGAAGTAGGACCAAACTCCTACAATCTGCGCATACCCCCAGAAATGTCACAATGTGAATGCAGAAACCCACAAAGGAAAATAAATATTAGCAATAGTACTGTAATGATCAGACAATTGCAGCACCAACAGTTCAGTACAGTAGGTATAAATATCTTCTATTATTCTTATCAAGATAATAAAAATGTAACTTGTTTGTCTGCATCAGCAGCAAAGAAAATCACCATGTAACACCTCAACCAGATCATGGCCTTTCTTTATTCTGTCAGTGTTCAAGTGACATTGTATCAAAAGCCAATTCAGTTTCAAAAAGTAGACTTGTATGATGCTAATTCCACTGAATTACCATCAACTGTGAACTTTTAAAACCAGCAATGTGACAGAATGCAATTTATAAACACAACAACTTAAGTGATGTTGAACAGTCCCATATAAGACAATGTAATGAGTGTGTTGCCACGTCAGTCATGACACCTTAAATTCTTTCTTGTGTGGTAACATGTAGTTACTTAAAACAGATGCAAGGCAGTTCTCTTGACTGGGCACTGTAATGTATCAGACGTATCAACTTCAAGAAGCAATTGTAACCAGCAAACATTTACATACTTGTCAACCATTTCTCCTTCAAAGTTCAGAGAATCCTTCAAACTAAGGGTGGTTGTCACTGCCTTCTTCCTTCTCATCCTTATTACCAACACCACCATCAACACCAGAATTAATGCAGTCTGCTTACCAAGTGCACCCAGGTACCAATAACAACAGCTTGCATAGATAGGTGAATGGAGTTGGTGTCCAAGTACTTCCAGCAGTAAACAGTGATGTATAACTATTTACAATATTCAAATGAAAACAGTGACTAAGGCAGGAGAATGTAATACAGCCAGGGCTCAGAGACTACCACTGCAGTCAAAAAGTTCCTCACAGTATGTTGCAAACACCTCATGTTCTTGTCTGCTCTTGAAAGTGTAAATATAACATGGTATTCCCTTTCACATCACACAAATTCACACTTTTATATGGCTATATAACAAAGAACTAATGCCCTATTCCCAGTAATGCACTTGTAAAACATAACATTAAAATCCCATGTTGTGAATAAACACACATTTCCAGCAGGGCAGCCATGCAGATATGCTGCACTCAGTACTGCAGCTATTTAGTCCATACCTATAAGAACATCTATTTCATTCAGTTCTCAACAGCTGCAGTCTTCTCATCAGCATAATCCACTTGAATACCATGTAAGTCTATAGGAATACAAGCAATTCATACCCAATTCATGGTGTTCTGAATGTTCCCTTATATTCTGCATCACTTCTGCAGTTTATTGTCTTATATCAATCTCCCACAGCTTAATAGAAGCAAACCTTCACATCCTCCTCTTACTCCATATATGCTGAAACCATTCTTGAAACATGACTATTCTCTTTGTGCAACATACACTAGTATAGTATCATCACATATATGTGCCAATACACGCTGGTTATACGGATCAAGCAATAAGCCTTGTGTCAGAGAACAACCAATCTCACCCTGAAGCATATGAATGGCTGGTGATTTGTACTGTTTGATGTAATGAAACATAAGTGTCAGTTTACCGAGATACCAGTTTAACCAAAATTCAGCTCCCCTCTATTTCAATATTTAATCTGCATATATACATATATATATATATGTAAAGGCAAACATCATTTCAATGAAAAACAAACATCTTATTTCTAACCTGTTTCAAAATACTGGTTAATGCCTATCTTTATGGCTAAGTTGCAGTCCACACGTACTTACTCAGCCAGCTTTACCCAAAGGTCTTCTTCAGTGGAGGGTACAAGTGTTTTTGAGCGCTTTGAGGGTCCAGCTTCGGTAAAAGCATCCCTTACTACTATGGTTTCCTCTAGCAACAAGCAGCCCAAAGACAATAATCCACTAACCTGTGATGCTGTAACAGTAACAGGTACATTATACAAGACACATAAATTATATTGAATAATTCTGTTTACTGTACTTGCCTTTGTTTCCAAACCTAATCAACATACTTAATCTATGCCAACATTTACATGCAAACAGTCCCAAATGATTTTGCATGTAGAAAACTGATGAAATTCAATTACCACCAACTGCACGCCAAAAACAAGGTTACTTGAATTCACTTCTATAGAAACCTATCTCACTGTTTTAAAACAAAGGAATTAAAAAAAAAACTTATGCAGCAGTAAAAAGACTGTAAAGATGAAGAGAGGCTGCAATAACATAATTATACACCACTCAGACATTTCTGTATACAAATTCTGTTTGCCAATTCAAAAAAGAAAATTGTGATTTGAACTAAATACGTATTTCACCCAGAGTGATATACTGATGTGGCAAAAATTATAAACCAGTAAGTTTAAGCAGATCAATCAAAGGATAAACTGCTTAGTGGTACCATTCAACTGTCATGCTTATATAGTAACACAATTCTAACTGTAAATAAAGAACAGTAGATAAAAGTAAGAAAATCCTAACAAAACTTGCAGTATCAAAGAATTGTGGCACAGGTGACAATCAAAAACTGACACAGAACAGCAAGATTCAGTTCACAATTCATCAACTTGGAAAGTTCTAGCCACTGCATTGTCTAGCAGCATTTTTAAAATACTACAGATTTTTGACAATTTTTTTTTTATACAAATGTCCTTCCATATTTATTATTTTAACACAAAAATCAAATACAATGTCCAAATACCTGTAGCAATATCCTCTTCTTGCAGGACAATATATTTGGCATGATGCAGAGCAATTTCCATCACAGTACCCATAACCATGGCTGTATAATTTTTGGTAGTGCTCAGAATGTTTCTCAATGCATCCTGCACCTTCTGTGTACACATCTCGTCATCATGCAGTTCTTTCAACAAACCATCAAACAGCAACACAAATAACTGGCGAGCAACTGCTGCATCTCGCTATAAAGACAAATGCAGCACTGCTAAGTGCTAAATATAACCAACAACATGTCAGAGACACACAATTACCGAAATTTGTAAAATTGCAACATTCAAAATGGAGCACCAACCAAATTTCATTTTCTAATATAATACTTGTACAAGTCTACAAAGCTTTTCTGCCTACAAGTTAAACCTCTTAAGCTTGAGTTTCAAGACATGAATATGAAAATTCTTTCTAGATCCAGATTTCTTTAGCTAAAAATACAATATGAAACAGCACACTACAGAAGTATATTGTAACATTTGTATTCATAATTACCTTCTTTGTATTCTAGTGGGCATGGACTCCAAATAACAAACTGGACACTGCTATCGTGACAGGCTTTTCATAATTCTCCTTAGTGCTTCCAGCCAAATGATGAAATGGTGCCTCAAATTATGACACAAACATGTCCTTCCACATCCTTTCGAATTCAGTATTCACTAATCAACCTACCACCTCTTGATGCTATATAGTCTCAGCTACCGACAGCACTGCTAAATTAACCACCAATAAATAACCAAATACATAAATAAACTAAATAATTTGTAATTCCATTTCTTGCTTGCAAGGGTCACTTTCCTTGTGTTTTCATATTATATCCAAGAGTCACGTTTTGGTATTATTCTCTACCAAATTTCTTATATTACATACTGCTACAAAAAACCAGTGCTGCACCTAACTTTATTCAAGTTACACACAACAGACCTGCTCTTTGAGACATTTAGCTGAAAATTTAGTATATACTGTATGTTACTTAAATAAAGTTTATGTGTGACACTAGTTCCTGCATAGCAGCAACATAATATAGATGACACATACTATTGACATTTAGCTGGCAGTTTTAATTTTTGGTCTCACATTGTTGTGCCCAAAGATTTTTGGTACATGATTATGGAAGGTCCAAGAGTTTTAGCCAGGAAAGCCACCAATATACCCCTTGCTCTTCATTTGCTAAACACATGAACAACATATTCAGGAGATTATTGGTTTAGATCTCAGCCAGGTCATCAGCTATGCTGTGTGAAGCATGTTTGTGGTTTGTCTCATTTCCTCCACACAAACACAAACATAGTACTATTCTTCTCAATGCATCATTTATCAATCATCCTACCACTAGACACCAACAGCACTAGAAAATAAACATGTGAAGGAATATGTGCCTTCCAAGTTCAATGATGGTAAGATGTGTAAGCTAACTTCATGGGACACAGTCATATTCCAGAAGCTAATATTTGCCAGCTAGTTCAACACAGTCCCTTCCTTTTATTGAGTCCAAAGATATATTATCATGCTCATAAGAGCCCACCACTTTCCTCTGTTATCAATCATATTAACCCAAACCATGCCTCCATATCCTATTTCTTACTTTAATATTATCCTCATTCCTCTACCTGTATCTCCCATGTGACATCTTCCTTTCAGAATTTCTGACCAAAATCTTTCATGCATTTTTCCATTCATGCTACATGCCTTGCATTGACGTGTATAATTTTTATAATATTGAGGTCAGGCTGTTTAGTAATGGGCAAATTTTTTCATCCCCTGAGCATTTATGTGTTATTAACATTTGTGTGTAACAAACAAAACTGCAAGAAATCAGTCTTGAAACATATCAATTGATGAGGTGTGTTTGGCTTGCTACATTATTGGTCCTATGCACTGCAATCATACACATATAATTTGCACAACCTTTTCAGCTCTTCCATTGCATTCTTAATGATGTCAGTAGCATCACAAAAGTGCCATACTTTAATACTGATTTCAGTCAAGAGAACAGGTAAAAATCAGCTGGAGCCAGGTAAGGAGAGTATGGAGGATGGTCCATTGTCACATTGTTCTTTGCGAAGAAATCCTTGACTAAAATCAATTGTGTGCTGAAGTATTGCTGTGAAGATGAGGAAATCAACTGTGGGTTCTCCATTTTTCATGGTGTTTCCTTCTGATCGTAACCCTAAGGTGATGAAGGATGTCAAAGTACATCTTTCTAATCACTATAGCAATTCCTGTAAATTATACCAGTAAATTCCTAGAATGTTTTGAAGCTACTACGTATATAGTCCCATTACAAAATCAAGAGTACTATAATGGAAGAGGGCAATGGACAGAAGTTCTGAGATTACATCAATATTGGACACACCATAACACTGCTACTACATGAAAGAGGGAAAATAATGCTGCATTATAACCAAATGGATGAAGCTAGTTAGAGGACCTTTAAGGAGACTATTAGGTGAGGCTGAAACAGGTCTATTAAGGCCTAATATGTGACATGATGATGATGATGATGATGATGAGGAAGAAGAAGATGAAGAACAAGAAGAGGAGGAGGAGGAGGGGAAGGGGAAGAAAAGGGAGGAGGAGGAGGAGGGAGGAGAAGGAGGATGAGGAGAAAGAGGAGGAGGGGAAGGAGAAGAAAAGGGAGGAGGAGGAGAAGAAGAAGAAAAAGAAGAAGAAAAAGGAGGGGGAGGAGGGGGGGAAGGACCTGAGCAACCCAGGAATAGTGCAAGCATTCCTTAATGGCATAATTTTCATGTCAGTTTCACGATTTCTCTTCACAGTTCAAAATTTATTGATAAGGACACTTACACATTCAACATTTTTTTTTGTTTATTAATTTATTAAGGAAAAGGGGCGGAAAAACAAACAAACTAGATACTAAGCATGGATACAGAATCATACCTTGGCAAGTACTTGAAGGGGTTTGATAATAGCTGAATATGGTATTTCAATGTCTGGAAAGTCCCCAGAGCGATATTCACGGAAAGATGCTATATTAGCTTCAAGCCGGCGACTTCGTTCTTGTTGTAGCTCTTGTTTCCTACCTGAGCGCTCAATTTCCCGGCTAGCATGAAAAATTCGGGTTTGATAACTGTGACGTAAGAACCTCCGTTGCAAATTTGAGATGGGACGAGGAAAGCCACTATCCACTGTGGAAAGAATAAACTTTTTTATTAACTCAAACCTGAACTTTCCAATAGGTAGGTATTTCATTCAATATGAATACATACATACACACACTCACACACACTAACGTACACAAAAATTCATATACAATAAAAAAAGAAAATTGGGACTTTTGAGTTCTTGTGTAATCGTTTAAGTTTCTTTTAACAATTATAAAATAGTATTTTAACATTTTTCTAAGATGTGTTTGAAATTGATCCAGCATTTCAAAGTAAGAATGAGAAACATATTTTTGAACAACCAGTGCTTGCTATCATATAACTTAATAAAATCAGTTCATTATTAACCTTTTGCAGATTTGTTAGGTACGAAATAATATTTTCATGACTGCATTCTTTCATATGCAATATTCTGCAGTACAGACCTCCCACAAATGAATGGCAATATTTGAAACTGAACTTAAAAACATACAACATCACAAACTTTAGTGTATTATTTTGACATGAGACCTGGCTATCACAGTTAGTTTTGTTGTCCCATTTTATATACTATGCTCCAATAATACTTCAGTTTTAAGTACCAGCTTTATTTTATGGAAATCCTGTACAATTAAAAAGAAGGATAGCCATACTTCATTAGAAATGTCCGAAAATTCTAATTTTCCCTTTCTGTACTAACCCTCATCAGATGCCTCTGGTTTGGGCTGCAACCTGTTACTGCCAAAACCCGGTCCCATTTTGTATGACTTTCTCTGTTTTGCACCAGAACTGCCAGTAGTGAACAGCAAGCTAGAATTTGTGCTCAGTGATGGCAAGCTACCCAAACTGCTTTCACCTGAAAAAAAAAAAAAAACTTAATTTTACCAAAAGCAAAATCCTTCTCATGACATTTAACACATAATCCAGACAAAGAAAATGTACTCAGTCCACCAGTTATATTGTGACTACATACAAATTCTGTTCAGCTGCCAGTAATCCTAATTTTGGCACAGGGATAAATAATAAGATTCTATAAACACATTTTTACAGCAACAAAAAATGATACAACATCCAGTGCATGATCACTCTGTCCATATAAAGTAGGTTAACAACATACATTTTCTGCACTATTTATTGTCTTTCAAATTTGTGACTACAATTAATGCTCCTGAATCTCTAATTTTGTAATGTGTTTAAATTCTGCTCATTGATTTTAACAACACAATCTTGAATTTTCTGCTCTTACTTCATATTGGTACAAATGTACTACTTTTAACCAAAAAATTAACAAGACTCTTATATATAAAGGAGTTAAAATGGCTAAGCAGTCAACACAACCATCAACACATTAACTTTAACTTAACCCAAATTTTGGTAGTGGAATTTCATCCACACATGACACTACATCTCTAATGGCTCAGGTGGGTGCAGCTGCTGGATTGCTGCACAGTGCTGGTGTTAGTTTATTAATGACATTTCATGACAGCATATTGGTTCCACCTTCAAAGGTGAAGATGCCCAAGAAGACATCTGGATCCTTGAGGATGGGAACATACACGTATAAAGCAATGCAATCCCTGTACAGGCCTGGACAGGCCCTGGGGTTTCCAAGAGGCTGAGGCTCCCAGATATCCACGTAATTGGCACATGAAGGTGGTAAGGTTGTCCTATACGCTGGCCACCTTTACTTCCAGGGAATATTCCTGGTACTCATCTTGGTTAGGGGCTGAGTTGACCCCAGGGCCATTGTGCAGCTGGAAGGATTAAGTCAATGAAAAACTGCAAAGACACCATCAGGAATCAAACCCACAAGCTTCTGGCTTGTAGCACAGTGCATGGAACCAATAGGCTATCCAACAGTGTTGGTAATAAACTACCCACTGATGCGGCCCAACATCCCAGAAGATCTAACACGTCAACTACACTGTAATAAAATCCTAAAGTCTCACATGAAAGAGATAGCGGCATTTACTCTATTACAGATGTAATGGTTACATGGACATGGCTCATTTACTGAAATGGGTATGAGGGTAACAATGGAAGTGTGTTCCGTTAGTAGATTCTCTATACTATGTGTACTTTATCCCTCATATCCATACATGAATTATCAGTCCATCACTTACTCAGCTGGTGTTAACAGCACAGTAACATAAACACATCAAGCATCTGTTACTTACTTTGCTCTATAGTTGGTTGGAAAGCCAAATTTGCTTGTGTTGCTCTTAAGAGGGGTCTTGCTCTATCACTGTTCAAAGACTGCGACTGAACCAGCTGACTTGCAAGAGTATTTGCAAACATCGGTGCAACTGTAGCATGTTGAGCACGCCAAGACAAAAGCATACTGAAGTCTTCAAAGTGACACTTTTGCAGTGGCTCTTTGAAAATTTTCTGCTTGTAGTCAGGTGTTCCAACTGTAGCTTCCAATATATACTGCATTGAATAGCTCAGGAAATTACTCTCTGTAGCAGGGCAGTAGAGATCAGTTAAGACAAAAAGTAGCCGTTGAGAAGCAGCTGCATCCCGCTGCCGCGCATCACTGTTCCAGTACCTATAAAACAAACAGAATGAATTACATCACAACAACAGTGTGAACAGAGCAATTCTCTTAATTCTTGTAACACTGCCTCATACACCTGCACAAACTTGCTGCATATTTGTTTACATGAAAACCGAATGTGTATACCTGCACAAGTCCTGTAAGAATGGCACGCTTTACTTACTCAAAAATTAGATCCTGAAGACCTGGATCATCATCACTCAATCCTTTAAGCAGTGTTTCCTTTGTTTTTTCTATAAGTACACCTCCAATATCCTGACAGTGATCATTAATCCACTTCAAAATTTCATACATCACTTTCCGGCACTCAACACTCCGATGAGTTTCAAAGTTGCAAACCTCATGTATAAGTTCCTGATACTGCTCAGATTTCAAATTAGATACCATTTTAAGAACTATATTGAGAGCAAGGTTCTGCTGATCAGGATCTCGGTCACTCAACACTTTCAGCAAATCTATACTCTTCATTACTGCATACACATCGTCACCAAGAGTGTCCAGTCCAGAATATACAATCTTCAAACACATTACTCTGCAACATAATAAACCAATAAATATTAGATATGTGAATCAGAACCACAAGACATGGCTGAGTGATTATTAGTCCTGCTTCATATTTTGTAAACAGTGATTTAATAAAGTGGCTTGGAGACACTACACTAACCCAAGATTCTTCATGGTTTCTCTCATTTCCTTAAGTAAATGTCACAATAGTTCCATAAATCAGGTCATAAGCACTTTCTTCCACATCCCTTTTAACTCACGATTCACTAATCATCCTATCATTTAATACTACATATGAGGTGGTAACCAAAATTTTCTGGACTGGTGCCACCATCTCTACAGCAGTTGTGGTAGCGCGAAGCACCAGTAGATGGTAGGACTACCATGTCTAGTGAGTCAGTGTGCCAAGTTGCACATAGCTGGGTGGACGTGGGCAGTTTTCACATGCGTTTGTACTTGATCTGTTGCGATTTTCACGATGGATCAGAGAAAGGAACAGCAAGCGTGCATCAAATTTTGTGCCAATCTTGGGAAAAGTGCTATGGAGACCCTCACAATGATTCCACAAGCCTTTGGGGACCAAAGCTTGAGTCATGCACAGGTGTTTCAATGGCATGCCTGGTTCAAGACTGGTTGCACATCAGTTGACGATGACGAACACACAGGGAGACACAGAAGCTGTACAACTCGTGAAACTGTTGCACGAATTCAAGAGCTCATCCATTAGGATTGACATTGGACCATTCATGACATTGCTGAGGAGGTGGGAATTGGTTATGGGACATGCCAATGGGTTCTGATGGAAGAATTGGGCATGCACCGTGTCACAGCCAAATTTGTGCCCAGGATCCTGACAGCTGACCAGAAGCAGCAGCATGTCAACATCTGTACTGAACTTTGTCAGCCTGCCTCCAATGATGAACCTTCCTGTCCAGGGTCAAAGGCAAAGCAACAATCCTCCCAGTGGAAAAGTCCCACATCACCAAGGCCAAAAAAGGCCAGACACGTGAAAAGCAATGTGATGAGCATGATCACCACTTTCTTTGACATCAAAGGGATTGTGCACAAAGAATTTGTCCCAACAGGCCAAACTTTGAATTCCAGGTTCTACTGCGATGTTTTGTGGTGACAGTGTGAGAAAGTGCGAAGACGTCGCCCCAAACTTTGGCAAGAACAGACCCAGCTGCTTGACCATGACAACGCCCCGTCTCACATGTCCGTCCTCACCCAGCAGTTTCTGGCAAAAAACAAAATGGCTCTCATCCCCCACCCACCGTACTCCCCTGATTTGACACCCTGTGACTTCTTGCTATTTCCAAAAATTAAATTGAAGCTGAAAGGATGCCATTTTGATACCACTAAGGAGACACAGGCTGAATCACAGAGAGTGCTTGACACTGATAGAAAAGGACTTCCAGGAAGCGTTCCAAAAATGTAGGATGGTGGGACCAGTGTCAACATGCTTGAGGGAACTACTTCAAGGGTGACGGTGGCCGATAGGCCTTATGGTGAGTTTTACGATTTTTACGGCATCAGTCTGGAAAATTTTGGATAGCACCTCGTAATCTTAGCAAGTGAAAGTGATGTTAAATACACCAATAATAAATAAATAATTCATAGAGGTACAAGATATGGAAGATATGCCCAAGAACCCACAGCTTGCCTCATACCCTCAACCTATGGCATAGGAATCCTGCAGCTTACCCTTTAACAGACTGACATAAACTCAAATACATGAACACTAAAGCTATCCGTCTGTATGGTGCCAAAGGCCAATAGAGCACAAAACCTCCAATTTTACAGACAGACATTTGGCACAAATTGTTGGACAGGGTATCAGCCCATCACAAGGCCTCCGTCTATGCAGGACAACACAAAGAAAAGACACAGGCACATTCACATCCTATGCGGGATTCCAACCTGTGATCCCAATGTTCAAACAGTAAAAGACAGTACATGCCTTAACTGTACAGCCACTCTAATTGGCAAGCATAAAAGATCAGGCATCAGGAATATGATAATACAACCTTGCACAGGATGCTCTGTTTACAGCATGTACATATTACTTCATTTATACACTCACCTAAATATACCGTATGTCTTTGGTAAATGAAACAGTACATGATTCATGAAGTTGCCTACAATGCGTGGATAATGTTCTTGGACAGCAAATAAGCATGTAAGAAACTTGTCCTTTGCTGTATCTTTGATGGAATTTAACTTCTTAGTAAGCTGGCTCTGGAACTCGGCATCATAACCTTCCAGCATTCCACTTCCATTGGAATGCAGTAGTTCAAGTGCCATGCCTGCCACTTCAGCACTTGACTGGTAGACACTTCGCTTCTCATTGTCTATATTTCTTAATACTGCAGTTAGGAACTGTGGTTTGCCTGTGCTACTCCATGGCTCCAAACGATTGGCCAAAATAATGGCTGCTATTTGAATACCTGGTTCAGAAACTGTAGGATCTTTCTTGTCTTGTTTCTGAATCATAAAATATCACATATTAATTTATACAGCTAAGCAGAAGGAACACTTTCTCAGTTCTTAGACTAAATCAAATGTAAACAGACAGGATGTATGGTCACAACATATCACGACATCAACCATTATTAGTGTGTGTCAAATGATGATGGTATGAAGAAGTAAAAAAAAAAAAACTATTCTTAACATACTAATTCCACCATATTTCCCCACCTCTGTTTAATTATCTAGAAAATGGAAATATTTCAATTTTAATTAAATAGCAGTTTTAGCAACATATTCAGTTATATTTTAATTCAGTATACATTTACATAGACGTAGACCTATTAACAAGGTTGTGACAAAGCTGTTTTAATTACTGTCTATAATAAAACAATTCAGTATTCATCCAGACATGAAGAAGACCAATGTTGAATGTCTAACATACAAGTATGAAAAAGTATGCATAACATACCATTTCTGGAATGTTTAACTACTGGAAAACCATACATTTATGGGAAAGGTATACTGGACAAATAATATATGTTTGAGTTTTATCTACAAATTTCAGTTCAAACCTTTTTCACTGCACTCAGTACATATGGCACCAAACTCAATATGCAAACAGAAACTAGGATGTGCTTATATGAACTGTTCATTATTTTTGTCTAATTTTAACAAAAACTGGAATGTTTTTGACAAATTTTAATAAAACTCCCCAATATCAAATTTCGTATAAATCTGCTCCAAGATTCCCAAGGCTTTAAATCCAGATGGATGGACAAACAAGGAAACATTAACATGACTGTTTTTTAAACTTTTCACTGTGAATCCAACAGTAATTGCAAAACAGAACCTTTATGAATCAAATAGTAATGACTGCAGCTACCTAGCATATAAACCATTATCTAGCAATTCACATAAATATTTAAATATCATACTCACTGTTATCATGTCATAAAGCAGCTGATAAGGTATGTCAAAATTTGGTTTCCACAATTCAACCACTGTGCGGATAAGTTCCAGGTTATGTTTGAACACATCTCTGCGACTGTGTTGCACCTTACTTATCAACAAGTCCAACAAATTTCTTAGTAGATCACGATTTGTTGTTGCAGGTAAGGATGTTACTTTGCTACACCAATCCGCCAACATTGCCACAGTATCTGATAGCAAGTAATTGGGAGCCTTTCCAACAACATCATCACTTACTGCCTGCACATATATAAAGGACAGCTTCAGTACAGGTAACAACATTCCTTTTCTATTGACTTTTTTTAAAAATAGAAAACAATACTAAACAAATTTTGGTTTAGGTAAATTATCAAACAAAACCACCACTTACGAAAGGTCTATTAAAGTAAGTTAGTGGGGGAAAAAAATTACTGTTTACAACTTACACACACATGTGCACGCACACACACACACACACACACACTGTTGTTATACATTATATTTAGAGACAGAATCATTATTCAGCATCAAGATGGCCATTAGAATTAGTACAAAATACAGACACCAAAATAAATGTTATCCAATTATTAGTCTCATTCTATTTTTCCTAACTGAGATGAGTTTGTGTGCTGCATTAATGTAATTTGAAGGGTGTAAATTAGTTCTCATTACTAGATTTGAGGTTCCCACAGCAGTGTCACCAGCGATTCAAGTCTCCTGGGATGTGACACTGTGTCCATGGGTGAGTGGTTCCCAACATTATGAAGGCACAAAAATCCCTTAAAACGTCTGGAACCACATACTCAGTGACATGGTGTCACATCCCAGAAGACTTACCTAGTTTTTAGTGTATCACTATTCAATAAGTCTGCAATTTTTCTGGTAAATGTTCTGCCAAATGAAATATCTGAAAAGCAGTATTCTTTACACCCCCACATGGGACTGAAAATTCACACAATCAACTAACAAAAGCATAAATGAAACAACATTTATAATAGCACAAAGAAATTCTGGAATTATCACATATCCTGTAACAAAATCTTTTGTGTTTATGACAGTATTAGATTTAAAAAATCTGATTGCTGGAAAAAATAAATTTTATAAATTCTTTTAAAACCTGTATCAAATGGAAAAACTGCTAGCTATTTTCCTTAAAAATGAGCATTTCCATACACCTTACCTTTAAAACAGGGTTCACCCAGTGATGCGCATATGGGCGGAATTTAGGTTCCACATTCAGTATAAGTTTCAGTAAAAAGAGTCTGACATTGTCAGGTTGCTTTGAATCTTCAAGACATTTCTTTATACTCTCCATCCATGGGGGAAGTGCCGCATCCTTACTTTCTTGTTCAGGTGCTGGAGAGATTCCCTTGTCCACCATGTGATTGATCACCCCACACAAAGTAGCCATGCATTCATGTATGTTGAGGTCATCTGACTCCAAGTGCACTTCCGTGCTCTCTGCACCTGACTGTTGAGAAAGTTAACATTTTCACATTACACTACTTCTTTTGGGGACAGCAACATATTTATGACTGCAAGCTACTTTCTTGTCCAGAATGCAGTCCTGGAGTTCAACCTATAAGAAGGTGCCATGAATAACGACAATACTTCTTAATCAAAATTTGAATTACCTAATACTGATAATAAAAGTCACAAAAAATATTTATTTTACTGCAATAAAAATCTCTCAGGCTACCAGCCATTTAACCATCTGACATGGCTGGTAGCTCGCAAGAGTTTTACTATAATAAGGCACTGTGAACGCCTCAGATTAAGGAACTTTACCAGTTGTTTTGTACAGTTGTTAAGCATGTTCTCTTATACTTCTAGAAGAGTATAAATTGCATATGTTCAAGAACAGTATGCAATTGAAAATGTACAAATATGTGAAGGCCTAAGTAAATATAGTGTAACACAACATTACTGGACATGTGCCTAGCCTGGTAGAGCTTTGTATTCTTTTTCATTGATATTCTGAATAATGTCCATGTTCCAGTTTTTTCACACCACATTTAGGAATCTGACTTTTCATTCTTCAGGTGACAGAAAAAAGTAACGAATCCTACTCCCTTGAGCCCCAAGGAACAGCTCATCCCTAACCCTTGTCATGTAAACACAACTCTTAACCCTTATCCGCTAACATGGAGAATATGGTGAGCTCCTAATAATGCCAGCAGATGGCAGATGGAATTTAACTCAGCATTTAAAGGGTAAAGGGAAACTGGTAGTTTTATTTTTATGGCATAATTTAACAAGGAAAATATGCAAGAAGAAATTACAGAGGAAGTGCATACAGCCATGAAATTTTGTGATGTCAAAAAAAATTAAGGTTACATTACATGAGATATATTATTTGCCTGTGCTGACATATGGAACAGAAATGTAGAGATGAACCAAGAGAGATGAATGCACATTACAAGCAAGACAGCTGAATGCAGTCTCTACAGAAATTTAAGAAACAAAAAAGGGATAAAGTTCAAAATGAAAACTGAATATTTGTGATGATAAGTATTTGGTTTTTGACCAAACAAATTCAAAACAACAGTAACAGTATATAATTATTTTAATTTACATGAAAAATATGAAGGGTTTACATTCCTCTTGTGCAACAAATTTCAAACCAACACTGTGATTTATGCAGGATTAATTCTGACCACACCTGTAATAAAAATAACTCTTCTTACCTCTGTGCAGTTCTTTTCATCACTTCCTGGTAAGGCCTGAGCGTGAACTACAGAGGTAGTGAAGTCAAACAGAGTGACATCTTCATTAAGTGTGCTGTCAAACAGGTAGTGAGAAGTACTTGGGATATAATTGACTGACTGAGATGCATAACCTATAGCTTCTCTTCTCTGAGCTCGGGCCTGGCCACGAATGCTCACTAGGTGTTTCCTGACGGCTGGAATCTCTTCCCAATCTAATGTTAAGGCATACTCCTTTTTGCAGTCCACAAGTTTATTCCATGGTACCTAATGCAATACATTTCATATAATAATTTCTTATCTCCTACAGCATTTATATTTACCAATCCAACCCATATTTATTATTAACTTTAGTTTCCCCATCTTAATTGAATTACAGCCACTGGCATTAGGTATCACTGTCTTGGACCATATACTTTTACCTAAAGTTAGATTTTATAAAGTTGTTAATTAAACAGAAGAAATTATACCGTACACATAGCTTTCTTAATGTGTGATTACAATAGTACAGTCAATTTCTCTGTACTATCTGAATCACAAATTAATAAACTTACACACACACACACATGGTTGACAGCAGCTGCATAAATACTGTAATATAATATGAACGTTTCACACCTTATTATATTCAATAAGTTTTAAATTTTGTCATAAAGTTCCCTGAAGATGGTGTAAATCATGCCAAACATGTATGTGTCAAATGTGCAGTCGCTGGTGTCACAAATGAAGAGGTCAGAAAATTCTGAATTTATCTACACTCAGAAAGCACACTGTAACTTTAGATATGTTGTATATACACATACAGTATCACAAACTATTTGGAACACAAAAATACAGTACTGATTTCTGTTACAATTTTCTTACAACAGTCCCTTATTTGGGTAACCCAATCTGCACTGCATATACTCTTGTCAAAACAGACTGTTGCCATCTTTTGAGTGCCTCCATTGGATTCTTAGACAAAAATCAGTCCTTATCAGCAGACCCTCAGAACAGTTTGATGAAGGCAAAGAGCATTAACATGAGCTTGGATTTTGTTAAGAGGTCCCAGTAGTGAATTTCAGAGAACTAGAATGCAGAACATAACAAATTTCCCAACTTCAACTAGAACTGTACCATCTGAGGTTTTTAAAAAATGGTTGATAAAGAATAAAATCTCCTGCAGAAGATGTCATATTGACTGGTAATTACAATAAAAGCTGCTAAACCCAGCAGTGGTAATCTGGAAACCTGTATTAACTAGAAACTAACTACAGAGGCCTATTACATTTCACCACTTTGTCGACCAGTAGCACCCAGAACTGATTCTGAGAGCTCAACCATTAATTATTGGTGTCTTGTCGGGTTTTTTGGATTGCACATACACCACAATACACAAGTAACACCGAAAAGAGAATCTAAAGTCCAGCAGGGAAACAGGACAGAATAGCAAGTGACAAATTACATGGTTAGATCTACAAAGTGCGACCCTAAAAGCTTTTAGACGAGTTGTTTAAAAAGAGTACTGTGCGTTACATCTAACGAACAACACCGTAACTTTGTAGTACTATGCTTCATGTAACAACACTTGACCAGACTTCAACGGTTTTCGTTCAGTGGTCTGTGAGTACAAACTTGTTTTGCAAGTGAAGATTTTTTGCCTTGTCATTGGCGTCATGGAGGAGCAGACAGTGGCAATTAATTTTGTGTTAAAACCAGTAAAAGTGCCGTGGAAACGATCGAGCTGATTAATAAGGCTTATGGTAGCGCTGCCATGAGTTGTGCTAATGTGTATCTGTGGTATGCTTGCTTTCGAGACGGAAGGGAGGACGTGAAGGATGATGCCAGAAGTGGTCATCCTTCGACTGCCAGAACAGACGAAAACGTGGCATCTGTTCGTTGTCTGCTGACATAAGACCGTCGTACCACTCTCCAAGTGATTGCAGATTGTTTGAATATTGGTAAGGAGACAGTTCGCCAGATTGTAACCATAGACTTGGGAAAAAGAAAAACCTGTGCGAGATTTGTTCCTCACGCCTTGACCACAGAGCAGAAACAAGAACGCGTTGTTTACTGCCAGGATCTTCTTTTAATGAGACAAGATGAACGTTTTTGGGAAAATATCATTACCGGTGATGAAACATGGTGTTTTGCCTAAGGTCCTGCCACCAAATGACAGAGTGCAGAGTGGGTGGGAAAAACTCTCCAAAACCAAAGAAACTGGGATTTCGAAAACAGCGAGTGAGGACGATGTTAATTGTTTTTTCGACTCCGAACGTGTAATTCATCGAGAGTTTGTCCCTGAAGGGTAGAAAGTAAATGCAGAATTCTAAGTGGGTGTTTTGGATCGGCTATTGAAGAGAATTTGACGAGTTAGAATGGCCAAACTCCTATCCAGTGAGTTGCTGTTCACCGCCCACCTTACTTGCCAGATCTTGCATCTGCCGACTACTTTCTCTTCCCCAAGTTAAAATTTTCCTTAAAAGGGCGGCATTTTCAAACAGTGGAAGAAATCCAGTGTGCAGTGACCAGGGAGCTTCAAAACAACATTTCAAAAACTGCTTTCCTGGAGGGCACGAAGAAGTTGAAGGAATGTACAAACAAATGTATTGATCAAGGAGGAATGTATTTTGAAGAATAAAAATAAATCATGTCCATATAAGAAGTTATCTGTGTTTTATAACAGTTGTCTAAAAAGTTTTAGGTCTCACCTTCTATGAGGCTGCTAGGTACACTAAGATATATGTTAGGTACAAGTTTCTAATATCTGAAAGACTGCAATATTTGGCAACCCCTTGGCCCTGGAAGTGCCTGATATCGCATCTTTTACTCAAGTTACCAACATTTTTGAGAAGCCTGCTGTCTCAATCTTCAGAGTGGTCAAAGAAGAAAATGCTGTGTGGAAAAAATTATTCCACTGCATGGGGAATGAGTGGGTTAGTCCAAATCAAGTCTACTCAATTGGAGTACAGATACACTATTTGAACAAAATCAAACATACTCAGTCATGAAGAGAGTGAGTACTGAAAAACCACATTCTGTGAGCTAAGTTCTTGTGAAAAATGACTGTACCTCCTTGGCCTTGTTCTCGCTGAACAGAAAACAAGTGAAAAACTTCAGTTCACTCTTGATACTGATTATGGCAACCAGGGTATTAAATGCAGCACACTGCGACTGTCGAAAAAGCTCTACCAACCGTGCATTTCCAACTAGATCATCAGGGAGAGTTTCACTGCGGTAATTGTAAGCTCTATAATGGAAAAAAGAAACATAATAATTTCACTGCAGCTTGACCATAAAGCATATAAGTAAATAAAATTAAAAAACCAATAACATAACATGACTGTTGTTGTAATTTACATATACAGCAATGGTAACAAGGTTTTAAAGTTGAATGAAAATGAAGGGGAGAGTTCAAATTATAGTAAATAAAAACTGAAAGAAATCCCTATGACTATTTGCTACTACTTACTGCTAAGATATAATTTACTCCAGAGTGTAAGTTTGGGTATCATGTTTTACCTACAGAATTATCACAGATGCACTAAAACCTTCATACAGCATATTCAAGTTTTGGTTTCAATTATGTATGAGTTCTTTATATAGAGAAAATAGGACAAATACTGTACATTTATAAATTCCACAACTTTTCATTTTAATAATAATTTTAAATTCAGAGGCTTCACTGCATTTACTTTTACATGTACTTCTCTACGCACCTGGATGTGAGATCCGTTATCAGTTTCTTGCCAGTTTCAGCACATTTCATGCTTTCTAACTCGCCAGTTTCTAGCTGCACAAACAATGGTTCAAGTATATTCCAGGCACCTATTCTTCCAACCAACTGATGCTCTGCTTGTATCTGATTACGGCGGTCCAGTGTAGCATGTAGTCTACTCTGCAGATCTTGTATGTGACATCTGTAGAATTCACGTGCGGAACTTCTTCTACAGTGTTGTAAAAGAGGTCTAACAAATCTCTGGGCACAACCCAAACGGAGACTTGGATGATGCTCTTGATTCAAAAATTCTTCAAAAACAGCTTCAATTGCTTTCATTTGACATTGATTGTCCAACCTAAAACAAATTCCCTCTTATTCTGTACCAGTACAGCTCAATGTGTAGGAAAACAGTAATGTGGGGACATAAAATTCAGAATACTGTTCCCGAGTTCAACTTAATAACAAGACAGAAAATGAATGTATAAACATAACACTGAGGAACAGTTGTATAACCACTGCTGCCTTGGAACAGTAACAAGTGTTACATATTCCGAGTATGTGTCTGTAACCTTAGTTATCCAGCATGCAGTGCACATGCATGTAGCCTCTCCAGCTCTACCACACTTTTCCACATTACCTCATAAATGGCACAATTTTTTGGTAAAATGTTTATGAACATAAAGTTTGTGTTTTGATTTTCTGTACAACTTCTGTCTGAAAAATTTCTCACTCTGAGAAGAATTCAGTGAGGTACTGTCATAAATATCCATAGGTCTTCACGTAAAGTATCTGTCATTCTTGTCAGATTTTAATGAAACTTTAATTCTCTTGACAGATTTTTTAAACATACTCAAATATCCTTTTTTAGGTCCAAACTTTCATTGAGCCCCATGACATTAACGGTACTATTATTATCTGCTGACTGAGAAAATAATAATGACAACAAGCTGCTATGAATTCAGTACTGCTCTTAAATGAATTTGCACTTTATTGAACATATCAGTATCTACATATGTTTTTAAACTAGTAATATATATATATATATATATATATATATACAGTGTGTTTCATTTATAATTGTCCTGAGCACCACAGCTGGCACAGGACATCCTGTCAGATGAAGGCTTGCTATGTGCTAAAGCTGCTGTGCTTGGTACAGCAATAAAGGAAAATCTTGTATGTCAAAGACATATCATTTCATTTATTGAGTTTACAAAAGTATGTTTGCTTATTTGCTGTATTCCAAGAGGGGCATCTTGGCAAAAGAAACGGTCATACTTCATTCTGATAGGCCAAATTAAAAATTCCTATAAGACACAAATGAAGCAATGATAATACAAAACTCTTCTCATAAAACCCATTATTAACACTTCATCTTTTGTAGGAGATTAAAACAGGCAGAAAGTGATAGTATTTGGTGAGCATATGGGTCCACAGATCCCTTGCAGGAACTCTGCAGACCCTTGGGAGAATCAATGCAATAAACCATACAATGACCTACGTGCAAGGTTGATCAGGCTTACCCCTTCAATAATCAAATGCCAACTGTCCAGGGTCTTTATATGGAAACAGAACTACCACCATTCAGTGCAGATTTAATAATTTGGTATGATAAAAGAGCTGGCTAAAACTAATCCAAGGGTTTTGACCATACTGCTTTTTTAGGTATGAGATAAATTCTCCCTTCTTTTACCCACAGCAGCACTCTCCAGTCTCTATCAACTGTACTCTTTTTCCAGTGGAATAAAATATGTTTCACTTTATTAACAAGTGGAATATATAAACACGCCTTATGTCTAAATATCCTGACACAACAGACAGGTATCTCTAATGTATTTTTATTAACTGTTTTTTTAAAAAACACAGTATTTAAGAGGGGAGTTTTGGAAATTGATAGAAAAATGTTTGCCTCTGATAAATGAACAGGGACAATTACAAAATACAAATTGTGTAAATTAGTTTCCTAATACGTTGATGGCTGCAGTAATGGAAAGGTATGATCCCAAGCCTAATTTTTGACAAATAATGTTTACATAGTACTCTTTAAACTATAATGAGAATTCAATGAAATAATGTGAAAATACCTTTTTATGAATGTCTGCAAACTCTGTTGTATTCTGTCTTCACACACATGTTTTGACTCACCGGCAGCCATGGCCACCACATTGATCAATAATACACGACTCCCTGATTCCTCCAACCCCCGAAGAATCTTGCGGAATGCATTCACAAAACTAGAATACTTCGGACTCCCTGAATGAAACTCTGTTGACTGCTGAGGAAAATCCTGAGCCCTCATTTTTTTCAATGCAGACCTACAAAGATGATAATGATGATGGTGGTAGTAGTAGTACTAATATTTCAAAAGCACTCAGACAATACCGCAGCAACATACTGGGAAAGCACAAAATTAAGGAAATACAAAAAACAGCCATATTTGGCAGTGCACACAAACTACAGAAAGTCCTAATGTAAAAGTACAAAACATATTTCATGGGTGAAATAACATTACATGTAGCACAAATCGTAAATACAGAATAGCTTGAAACTCTAGATACCCTAGAAACATGGTTTGTTTCAGGTATACAATTGTAAATACCCCACATAAAAATTTCTGGGAGCTTAACAATGTACCTACATACTGCGCTCTGCTGGGTTATTATGAGGCGAGTAGTGATAATTTCTAAACCAGAAGAGTTCCCAGCTACTTCATGGTAGATGCCTGAAAACACATATCTATACACTACTTAGTCATCTCAGAGGAAGGAGTGGTCACCAAAACTTCCAAAAATATCTAGAGTATATAGTTATAACCAAAAACATCTTAAGAGTGGGGCAAAAAGCAGTACTACTGCAAATGTGTTATACAGAACACAAATTCCTAGGTCATGCCCCTTGACCTTAGTGGATAGGGTGAATTTCCTTCCCCTGATTAAGTCTAATCCAACTGACAATCTTGGATAGGTGAAGGTTTCCCAGCACACAGATGCTGTGGAGGAGGAGGAGGAGGAGGAGGAGAAGGAGAAGTAGAAGAAGGAGAAGGAGGAGGATGAGAAGAAGAAGGAGGAAAATGAGGAGAAAAGGAGGAGGAGGAGAAGAAAAAGAAGAAGAAGAAGGAGATTATTATTATTATTATACAATATGTATGTCTCCTGTCACAGGCATTTCTTCCTGGTACTTCTCTTGAACCAGCAGTGATCCCCACCGCTCAGGCTTCAAGCTTCACATTGCAGTAATTTCCGTATTATGTGTGATGTTCCAAGTATAGCTGTCTTTTGTAGTGAATCTATTGAGTGTTTTCCTGGTATAGTTTCCAAATTTTTCTTTAAGCTTCTCGTTACTATTCCAGTGGCTCTAATTATTACTGGTACAATCGTACATTTCAGGTTCCACATTCGTTGTATCTCTATACACAAACTC